>Ga0255773_10000380_pt1 | contig 47852 bp, 45 predicted proteins | sample 011ome_17_FD_179971 | JGI IMG/M metagenome (GOLD analysis project Ga0255773, IMG submission 179971) | Coastal salt marsh microbial communities from the Groves Creek Marsh, Skidaway Island, Georgia - 011502XT metaG (version 2) | ecosystem: Environmental > Aquatic > Marine > Intertidal zone >... | reverse complement strand
TGTTGTTATATTTAAGTACAACGATGATTTAAATAAACATGATGTTGATCATGCCAAAGCATATTGTCATACTTTTGACATACCATATAGAGAAATAGAGTTTGATATTGTTTCGTTTTTAACTAGAGATAATGTATCAATGACTGAACATTATGGTGGATTTAGTCCTCAGTTTAATACGCATTATAGATTTATAGAAGTATTAACACATATGGGATATACTGGTGTATGCTTTGGTGGTAATGCTCCAGACAAGAACTTAACAGGCTATGGTAAAAATTTAGAAAAAAATCAAATGCATTGGGTAACATGCCATGATAAATTTCAGATAGCAGTGCAAGGTAGTTTTTTATCGTTCAGTCCTGAACTAGCACTAGCATTAGCAGTATCTACTCCTCAAATATGGGAAAAACTTCCTGATAATTTTACAGACTGGGAAGAATATCAAAGATTACGTCACCTTAAATATGAACAAAAAATAATCGGTTACAAACGTGTAGGGTTTGATATTATGCAACAGCCAACTAAGTATACAGGATTTGAAAAAGTTAAAGAATTATTTGAAGAAAAAACCGGAGACGGTTGGGCATTTGAAAAACAATTTAGACACCCTTTAAGTAAACTACCCGGAATTAAAGTAGATAATAATGACTATGAAATTGATGTGCCTAAAGATCAAAAGGTATTTTTAGATTCTATCTACTTCAAACACTTTCCCTCTAGGCCCTGATCCTCGTCCTGGATTACTTACTAAATCTGCGCCTACGTAATTTACTTTTTCTTTTATATGAGTAGTAGCCCATATACGATTATGTAAATGTATGTTGTAGCCTGTGTATGATAGGCCTTCTAATCTAGTATCCTTGTATGGACTAAGATGGGTTACTAATATACCATAATGTTTGTTTGCTATTTGTTTAGTTTCCCAATCTCTAATCATGTCGAGTTGTTCTGTGTACTTTTGTTCTATAAATTCTTTACTAGCCCACTTATCCATATCTCCAAAAAGTTTTAAATCTGTGCCGGGAAGAATATCTGAGTCTAAATTATATACTGGAATTTGTCCTTGACTTATATTACGATAGAACCAAGTGTCTTCCCAATCAATGTTACATTTTACGATATTGGGGAAACCAAATGCACACCAAACAGATATAGTTTGACCTGTTTGCAATAAAATTTCTAAGCCTTGTGGTGACCTAGGATCTTTCCAATGTAAGTTTTTAGGCCATTCTTTTTGCTGAATGCGTGTAGATATACTATTTTCATATTCGTATTCCCATTTATCCGATGTAAATCGATATCTTTCTATATATCCGTCATTATACACAAACTGTATGTTAGGATACACCGTTGCAAGTTCAAATGCATAGAATATACTACGTTTGCCGTTTTCTGCTATATTACCATTAAGAATGACTAAATCACATTCAGGCAACTCTAAATCAGCAGGATCAGTAGGTTCATTAAAACCATAGTATAAATCATGTATTAAATGCACTTTGAAAGACATAATGATATTTAATCGATAAATAGTACTGTAAAAATATTGTGCTTATCCTTGTGTATCTGCGATTAATGATAAATACAATATAGTTATGCACACAAATTTTGGAGCCCAAACACATGAGTAAATTAAAAGTCACATTTGACAGTGATGTAAATGCTAAGGCATTTGCTGATAAGTGGAAACTGTCTGCCCCTGAAGGCGATACACTCGACATAGAGTGGCATCTAGCAGAAGATGCAATAAAAGATCAATCATGTTCACTAGAACAAAAAGACGAAGATGAACGTGAATTTATTGTTAAAGGCGATAAAGCCGCAATCGAAGCATGTGAAGGAACAACCGTCGAAGAAGATTTAGGTAAAGGATTCTTTAGAGTTAAGTCAACTAAAGGTTTAGCATTAGGAGAGGCAGTTGAAGGAATTGATCCTTCAGATTCTCCTGTAGAATTCTTAGGTACAAGTACTGTATCTCAAATGAATTCAACAGATACAGATATCAATCCAAATAGTGCTGAAGGACAATGGGCTCGCATTAGAGTTGCATCAACATATCGTCCACTAGTTACTTCATACTCAATGCATGACTCAAATTTTTTAAGCAAACCTGAACTTTATATTATGGATACAGGGATTGATTCTACTCATGCTGAATTTCAGGGTACAGATTTAGAGATTGATACATTTTGGTGCTTAGACGGTATATGGGAAGCAGGTGATCAGAAGGGTCACGGTACTGCTGTAGCATCAATGGCAGTCGGTACCAACTTAGGTATTTCAGATAACGTAAAACTTAGAGTTATCAAAATTGCAGGAAACGAAACAGACGAAAACGGCAACTTAATAGACCCGGGCGTAAGCAAACAAGCATCAATTTTACAGTTAGGTAAAGCATTAGATGCATTAGAAGCAGAAGTAGTAGCAAATCCAAACAAAACACGTATCTTAAATGTGTCTTGGGGTGTTGCTCGTTCAGCATACTTAGATGCTAAATTTCAATCACTAATGTCAGCAGGTGTGACAGTTGTTGCGGCAGCCGGTAACAGCGGTATTGACGTTGAGTTAGTTACTCCGGCGGGTATTGATGATTGTTTAACAATCGGTGCAACTGATAAGTATGATATCCCGGCAGGTTTCAACAATATTTCACCTAGTGATGAAGGGCTCACATCAGGTGCAGGTTTATCATTAGATTTATTTGCTCCGGGCGAATCAGTAATGGTAGCACACTGCGTTGGTTCAAGTCAACCATACGGTATCACATCTGGTACATCATTTGCGGCTCCATTAGTCGCAGGTATCGCAGGTGTTATCGGTTCAATGAATGAAGATATGGTTACAGCAACTGAAATGAAAAGTATGATTTTAGATACTGCAACTCCTAACGCACTCTTGTTTGAAGATACAACATTTACAGAAGAACAAAATAAATTAGCATACGTTTTTACTGCTGATCCACTTGTTAACTACAAAGACGCAGACATGGTATCATATATAGGTGTTGCAAACTCACTAGACGGTGATGCTATTGTAGTTGATTTAAACTCAAACATAGATTTGTCAAAATGGAAAAAATTATATCCAAATGATGAATTTACATATTCTATTGAGTTTTTAAAAGAAGATATTAAAGAAAAGTATAGTGAATATCTAGTTTTAGATCCTGCGACAGGTATAATTGAAATTAAAACTGCAACAGGTATCTTATTACCCGCAGACACAGCATTAGAAATGGTTGAGTTTGTGGGCATAGCAAAATCAAGTAGAACTACAATTAAATCTACTACACTTTTTTACTTCCATTCAAACTCATGGAGCGACCAAGAAGCATATGATTCATTAGAAGCAGACGTTACCCTAGCATTGACAGATGTTAACAGCATCAGTTTCTTTGCGAATTGGGGTGCTTCATTAAAATAAAAGGATAATATCATGGATAAAATTAAATCAATTTTCAGTTTTGCTAAAGGCTGGGTAAGTGCTAGATTAAAAGAAAGAACATCTTGGGACGGAGCCGCATTAATTACCGCAGGCGTATGTTTCTTAATGTTTAAAGGTATTGCAACACTAGTTGCTTATGCCGCTATCGCATACGGTGCATGGACATTATGGAAAGAAGAATACAAAGGCTAATTAGTCTATTTGCAATTTGCTTTTTAGTAAGTTGCGCCACAACTGTTGAAGAAACAGGACCAACAGAAATGACAGGAGAACCTGTCAACATCGTCCTTAAAGGACAAAAAGAAATGTGTGAACGTGAACCTGAATCGACTCTTTGTAAAAAGGAAGAAGTAGATGAGTAAGGAAATCGCAGATAAAGTTCATGCATTAGTCGAAAGTAAATTTACTTATCTACACGATGATAAACAATACATGCAAGCCGAACATTGGACTAGTCATGCTGATAAAGTATTAGCAGGCGAAGACTTTAGTGATGATTGTGATGGGTTTGCCAACACATGTGCAGAACTATTAATCAAAGAAGGTATTGACAAGTCAGACGTTTCTGTAATATACTGTGTAACTGAAACAGGCGAAGATCATTTAGTTTGTGGTGTTGCTGTAGATGGCAAAACATACATTTTAGAAAACAGATATGATAATCCTTATGATTGGAAAAGCAAACCAAAGTATGATTTTAAATACTTTATGAAGTTTGATGATCCAGGACAATGGTTTAAAGTTAATAATTAATCAAACCTAAACGTCATAAATATCTTTATGGACGTTACCGAATACAAAGAAGACAAGCCCAACAAGCATTGGTCAGACATGACTCAGCCGTTGCATGTGTACAAATATTCTAATGTGTATGATAAAAATTATTATAAATTATTAAAAGACACAGTTCAATCGCACTTAGACAGACCGAATAAACTTACATATTTGACTCATAGAACATCATTTACTCACAATGATAAACGTCATCATATTATATCACACAAACAAAACACAAGAGAACAAGAAGTAATATACGATTTAACTGCTGAAAAAGGCTGGTGGAATCAAACATCCGACACAGTTGTTGACTGGAGTTGGGACACACTAAAAAATTCTATTCATCCTATATTTTATCATCATATAAATTACTTCAAAGATAAAGAACCTATTGATCAAAATTGGGTACCGCATAGATTACATCTTAATTATTTACCATATCAAAGTTATCTTCATACTCACGTTGACATGGCTGATCAATTTTTTAATACTCCGACATGCAAAACTGCTAGGGCAAGATCATTGACATTTTATCTACATGATCATGTACGAGACTGCGGTGGAGAATTATATTCTTTGAGTGGTTATATTTATGAACCTAAACAAAATGAAGCAATATCAATTAACGGTAATTGTGCAGTGCATGGTGTTAACTCTAACATGAGCAAAGATAAAAAACCTCGTTTAGCATTTACAGTCAGATGGGCACATAAAGATGATTTATATTTACCCGGCTCTCCTGAAAAATCGATGTGGAGTATAGACTTTCCAACATGATTACTATTAAAAAGATCACATGGGAACAAATCCGAGACATGTGGAAAATGCATATGCCAAACATGTCTATTGAACCAACAAGTGCAATGACATGTCCAAAAAGTCTTGCGTTTGATGATAACACAGACGATTATAAACTAATAGAAATTGATACATATGATTTACAAAATCAAAATTTTACACCTACCTTTTGGGGAGCATTTGATAATGATACATTAGTCGGTGTTAACTCAGGTCATATGACTTTGTATGAGTTATATCGGTCACGAGGTTTATATGTTGAAGAAAAATATAGAGGATGTGGTATAGGAATAAAATTATTACTTAAAACAATCTCACAGGGATATTTTGAAAACGCAATTGGTGTTTGGAGTTATCCTAATAGAAAAGCATGGATGTCATACGCATATGCAGGATTTATATTAACAGGAGAAGAATTTAATTTTGATTGGGAAATAAATGCCAATAATCAAATGAATAGTAAAGCAATAAGAGTTTTTGATCGAACTAAAATAAACAATGTATTTTCTAGTCTATATAAAGAAAACCTAAAAAAGATAGAAGCCGAGTAGACAAATCGCAACTGTTCCTAAAAATAATGATGCAAGGAGGAATGCAAATAACAAAATATTTGAAGCAGTTGGTTCAATTGGTCCACTCGGTTTACCCAGGCCTGCAAAAGCCTTTAAAGCATTTTTTAACATTAAAAAAGAAACGAATTTAGATACATTACTGCACCCATCATACCTAGACACATTATTTGAATAATAGCAGGTACAACTACAAATAATTTCATTACACTAAAATCGCCTTTCATAAAGAAGTCAGTTTCTAGCCATTCTTTTTGTTGTTTTGGTGTTGCGTTTTTTATGCTGGGTGCCATGGCTGAATCCAATATTTAAAAATGATTGCTTTTAACTTCTTCATATTATTCCTTACATGTATGCTAGTTGTGACATGCATACAAACATCGATCCCCAAAGCATTGCATAACATAATACTTCTACTTTTTGATCAACTTTTTTAAAAATGCCTGATTTGTCAATTACTAATTTAATAGTATTCATAATACTCCTGTATGTCTGTAGTGTTGTAAATCTTTTATTTGACGTAGTGTTGAATGTATGCCGGCTCCACTGTCTAATACGTGAAGTGACACCATCAACATTGCGTAAAAACTAAATCTAACTGTGTTTAACATCTTGTTCCCTCTGTGTGTTTATGAGGGACTAACGGCCATGATCGACAGAAGGAAAATAGAGACGAGTGTTAGAAGTTCTAATCTATCTTTTATCTTATAATGTCTATGCATGTGTGTCATTCCCTTTATTCATGTGTCTTATAAAACTTTATAACGTGTGGTTATAAATGTTTCGACTCTATTTATGCCTGGAATAACAAAAGTATATTTTATCCATAAAAAAAGGCGCCAATCAAATGAAAGGCGCCTTGTTGCTTTTATTGATTTAGAATTTGTATACGTAACTCATATATAAATTATCTTCATCAACGTGATGTGAGTTGTCATCTGCTGAAAACTCTGACCATCCCACGGTTACGTGACCTTTCATAAATTCAAAATCTTTTGAAATTGTCCAGTGAGTACCGAAACCTTCTCTATCACCATATGTCAGATCAACGACTTTTAAAAGTCCTGTTGAAAATGATGTATAGTCTTGTGCATCATCTTGTCCCATGTAATGCGACACTGTGATACCTGCTAAGGTTGCAGACAGCATAATTTCTTCAAAGTCTCTACTTGAGTCGCCTCTATAAGCATAATCAATGTAGGCTACATTGAAGCCGATATGTTCCCAGTCTTTTTTAAGACCGATGACTGTATCGATTTCATGCGTGGCTTTGCCATCGCCTGCGTCTACTTCTGATGCCCAAACAGATCCGTACATACCTAACCACTCTGCGTCTAAACTAGCAGATAATTGATGGTTACCTATGTGCATGGATTGCCCTCGCATAAGATAGTCTGATGATACGCCAACTGATCCGCCTACTGTAGGGGCGGCGTTGACTCCTGATGCAATACAAACAAGTGATAGTGCTACCACTAATTTGATTACGTTATCGAAATGGGCCGATAAAAGACCCTTAATGCTGTTTAACATATATTTCTCCTTTGCTTTAATTGCAATTGTTATTATTATAAGGTGGGTTAATTCTTATTTGCGTTGTGCCCTTTTTGAGATAGAACCGCCGCCAGAACCTCCGGTGCCACCACCTGAAGATTTTTTGCTGTCGCCACGTTTCTTAACTACAAAAAAGACTATACCTGCTATGATAGCAATTGCTAGTATTGTTTGAAAATCCATATTGTTTCCTCCATTAGATTTTTCCTTACGAAATAGCATAAATGCTTTTCCGTGTTATTATTTAGTCAAAAAACGGTGTTTAAAATAGTATTATACTAATAAACAGCAACATTTACAAAAATTTTAAACTCTCCATGTACTCTATAAATAAATGTGTCAGGTGTCGACTGGCAATTAACTAATTATCTATAGGAGATAAAATGGAAGATAAAATCAATTGGTTGAAGGTTACCTATGAGGAAACCGACAACTCAAAATTAAAAAATCTATATGTCGGCTGGTCTAAATGTTATGACGATGAAATGGTCGAATATGGATATGCATATAATAGGTATATAAAAGAACTTTTTTCTAAGTGGGTTTACAAAACTGCTAAAATTTTAGACTTGGCTTGTGGCTCAGGCTACGTAGGAAAAACTCTACATGAAGAAGGATATACTGATTTACATGGTATAGATTATTCTACTAGTATGTTATCACAAGCAGAAAAGAAAAAGATATATCAAACATTAACCGAAGCAGACTTGACAAAGCCAATAGACGTAATCGATTCAAATAGTATTGATGCAATTATGTGTACTGGCTTTTTTTGCAGAGGACATATGAGAGCGCCGATATTAGATGAAGTGTTTAGAATACTCAAGCCAGGTGGACATTTAATTTGTTCTATTGGAGAAAACATTTATGAATCATATGGATTTGCTGATAAGATATTACAACTAGAAAAAGATAATAAAATTATTGTTGATGAAGTTACAGAACCATTTGTTGTATTACCTGATAATAATGCAACAGCAGAGTCAAAAATGTGGGTTATTAAGAAATTATAAACATTTTTACCCGTTTTTTCCTTGAAAATCCAAGGATTTAAGTATACTTCTTTATAAACATCCTTAAATCCACTAAATATTAGTGAGGAAATGCAATAATGCAAAATATTTGAGGAGGACTCAATATGAATAATGTAATAGCAATAGTCAATGACTTGGTCAAAGGACTAACAAGCATCTTTATGGGCCTATTAGGTCTTGGTGTTTTAGCAGGCATTCTATTCGGTGACCTAATGGGTGTCGATGTTGTCGGCGGATTGCTAAACTTAGTTAACACTCTCGGTGAATCCGGACTAGTTGGACTATTAGTAGCAATCATATTAATTCATTTATTTACAAAAGAGTAAATTTAGAATATTAAAAAGCAGACTTCGGTCTGCTTTTTATTGGCTATTGATCCACGAATGCTTTTTCAATAACGAACTGGCCAGGTTCTCTATTTGATCCTTCAGTCATGCCTAATGCTTTACACCATTCAACGACATCATAATTAAACTGTAAATTACCACATGCCATTACCCGATCATCTGCTTGTATAAATCTTGCATCTATACGTTGATCTCCTTCGCCTGTAACTAGTGAAGTGTACTCTAGTTTATCTTTTAACAACTCATTTAAATCAGGTTCGTCTGCAAACGTAGACAATAATTCATCATTGTAAGCAAGATCGTCTCTGTGTCTTACACTATGAACTAAATGAATTTTATCATAGGCTTCTATTAAATTAATATCTCTTATAGTTGACATGAAAGGGGCAAGACCTGTTCCTGTTGCCAACAATACTAATCTTTTACCACCTTCAGTAAGAAAAGTATCACGCAATGTTCCAGTGCATTTTGGAAGCAACAATACTTCTGCGCCTTCTTCTACTGTACTAAGTTGATTAGTTAAAGGCCCTACATTTTTAATACTTAGAAATTCTAAATATTCAGCCCAATCAGGACTAACAATACTATAAGCACGTAATACATTTTTACCGTCTACTTTTTGTCCAATCATTGCAAACTCACCTGAGTTAAATCTGAACGATTCACTTCTAGTTGTTCTAAAACTAAATGTGCGATCAGACCAATGATTGACTTGTATTACTTTTTCTTTTAACATGTGATTGGTACCCGAGGCCGGACTTGAACCGGCATGACCGTAAGGTCGAGGGATTTTAAGTCCCTTGTGTCTACCAATTCCACCACTCGGGCAAAACTTTTTGAACACTGGTGGAGCCGGGCGGGGTCGAACCGCCGACCTTCTGGTTGCAAACCAGACGTTCTCCCAACTGAACTACGGCCCCCTTTCATTTATTTGGATCTCCCCATGGAGTAGATTCTTCGATGGCATCTTGGGCACACTGTATATATTCTCTGTCTTCTTCTGTCAAAACAGACCAAAACTTACTGATATTAAGAGTGTGTTCGTAGACTTCTTCTGCATGATTTAAATGATAATTGCTCTCCATCCAGGCTTGCAATTGATCCATTCTATCATTAATCTTCTCTTTAAGGTTCAAACTTTCCCTCTAAAATATGGAGCTCCAGGACGGATTCGAACCGCCGACCTACTGATTACAAATCAGTTACTCTACCAACTGAGTTACTGGAGCATTTGTTCATTTATTTAGTAGTCATTATATCAGCATCATTATTTTTTGTCAACGGTTTTTTTACCCATTAAATAGTATTATGGATCCATTATCTTTTTCACATGGTCAAACACAATCTAAACTTTGGTTGTGTGAAACTATCGAACCGTATATACCAAAAGATGCTGTAGTTGCAGTGCCCGGGTGCTGGTATAATTTATTAGGTTTTATGCTTTTAACTCGTAATAAAAACAAGTATCAACACATCTTAGGCATAGATATTGACTCAGAGGCGATTAGAGGCGCTGATATGCTATGTCAGGGCTTTATGTTAGGCACAGATTCACAGATTAGAAATACATGTGCAAACGCAGATACCTACAATTTACAAGGACATAATGTAGTAATTAACTGTAGTGTAGAGCATATGAAAGACGATTGGTTTAATAATGTTGACCCAAATGCATTAGTATGTATTCAGTCCAGTGATGTTACAGAACATAAAAAACCTTGGCTTGTATCGAATCCGTGTACTAGTATTGGGTCATTACAAGAAAGATTTCCAATGTCAGAACTTTTATATTCAGAAACAAAACATTTTGATTATGGAAGTTCTAGTTATAACCGATTTATGTTAATCGGTAAAAAGTAATGGCGGAAGATGAAGGATTCGAACCTTCGATACGATCTCTCGTATGCTGGTTTTCAAGACCAGTGCATTCAACCACTCTGCCAATCTTCCGATTTATTTTAGCCTAGTAATTCGTCGCCTTCGTCCCAAGCACAACCGGTCAATCCACCTGCTTGTAATGCTTTTAAAGTTCGTAGGATTTCTTGTGCGTTTCTTCCTGTATCTAATGCGTTGATAGATACGTGTTGAATAGTTCTATCTTTATCAAAGATAAACGTTGCACGATATGCAACACCTGCTTCTTCATTTACAATACCCAATTCATGTGATAATCCAAGACCACAATCGGCAGCCAAACAATGATTAATATTTCCTATTAATTCATTATCCTTTTTCCAAGCCAGTTTACAGAATTCATTGTCTCCAGAGATACCGATAACATTTGCGTGTTCTGCTAACACGTCCATACCTGCAATTTCAGTTGGACAAATAAATGTAAAATCTTTTGGATAAAAATATACCACAGACCAATCTTTTTTGTGCGGGGTATAACCTTCGTCTACGTTAACTTGTACAAACTCATTGTTTTCATTTATTCCTTGCAGTGAAAATGCTGGAAATTTATCGCCTACTGTTTTCAATTTATTCCTCCTGTAGTAATATAATTGTGTAGTATTTAACATGAAATTTGAGTATAAAAATATTTTTTTGGCGCCAAAAGGCATATATACTTATATGTAACAAATTTGTAACAAAACTGTTACACAACTGTAATAAGGGGAACACATGAAATATACATTAACTTTAGCACTATTATTTGGTCTGTCAGTACCTTCATATGCAACTGATGAAACCAAAGAAAAAATTGTTATCAAAAAAGATGAAGTACAACAAATCATTTTTACCAAAGATAATTCAATATACTTTCACATGAAAGATGACAGTTACCTTAAAGGTGATATAGTAAAACCTAGACATTGCAATTATTCAGCAAGATATAAAGTAGGGTTTCAGGACGAATTCAGTAATGAATTTAAACTATATCATAGAGAAGGCTTCCGTACTTGTAGATTTACAAATGTAGAGAGGATTGCTTAATATGGTAAAAAGATTATGGAAAGACTTTCATAAAATGATGAAAGCAGGAAGATTAAACAAAGTAATAAAATTAGTTACTGACTAGATTTTACTTCAATTTTAACTTTCTTTTTCTGATTAGAAAACTGAATTCTACGATTCCGTTGTTGGTTGGATCGCACCCGATTCGTAAACCTACGTCTTGCACTCATTAGATATGTCCCCTTATTAACTATCTAAGTTTTATAAATTTTGGATCTAGTTTCTCGTAAAAATAATCAGCAACAAACCCGTTTGTTTGTTCACTCATATGTCTAAAGTCTCTGTTACGATAGGCATACCCACCGCATCTTTCAGTAAGTTGTTTCATAAAGAAATGTCTATCTACATCACTTAACATGTTATCCATATGATTGTGTCCTGCTAATTGTGTATAGATAGCATCTAATGAAGGCCAGTTGCTATTAGAATATGTTTGATAATCTTGTTGTGCCATTAACATAAAGACATCATAAGGTATGTCTTTCCAAACTAATGGAATCTGTCTCATATAATCAAATGCATCTGGAAAATGTGATAGCAAAATTTTTCGCATATCAGGGTTCCAGCACCAAGGTGGAATAAATGCGATTTCAGATCCAATTGGCCATTCGTATTCTTTTAAGATATGTATTTTTTGTTCTGTAGAATTAGCATCTGCTAGTTGATCTGCTGAGGCTCCACCATGTAAATTAAACAAACAAAATGTATGTTGCACATCAAAGTACTTTCTCATTTTGTCTACGATAAGATGATAAGAATCAGGACCCAAACCATCTACTCCACCATTAAGAATTGGGATATTACAACGTTCTTGTAACTGACTAGGCCAACTATGTTCTAACGGTCCACCAACATTCATAGTAAAACTATCACCGATTGCTAGTATGATTTTTGCTTTTTTACCGTCTACATTTAAATCTTCATAGTTGTAATCAGCACGAAATCCCCATGAATTGAATGTGTATTGAAAATCTCTAACTGGATGTAGTTGCATATATGCATTATAGAATGGCATCTTACTAAACATTTCATCAGATGCACATTTATCTACTGTTTTATTGCGATACTTTAAAAGTTGTCTCCAAAGTTTTTTTGGTAAACCGAATCCTTTGGGAGTCATATCCATTTCTGTTTTAAAATCCTTGTAATCGTTGGGTTGCTTTTTCATTTATTAGCATTTTGTCTTCGTTAGTATATATCGACCAATTAGCAATTTCATCTATTGTTCTCCCGCAACCTTGACATACTTGATGTGTTTCAAAATCTAAATTGCATATGCCTTTACATGGAGACTTACTGCTGTTTCTTTCTGTAATCGTTGACTGCGGCTTTGATTGCATCTTCTGCTAAAACTGAACAGTGGATCTTGACCGGGGGGAGTGCGAGTTCTTCCGCGATTTGAGTATTTCTAATTGTTTCTGCTTGTTCGAGGGTTTGTCCTTTGACCCATTCTGTGAGGAGACTACTTGATGCAATTGCAGACCCGCACCCATACGTTTTAAACTTAGCATCTTCAATAACTCCTTCGTCATTTACTTTAATTTGCAATCTCATAACGTCTCCACATGCGGGAGCACCTACCATGCCTGTACCCACATCTGAGTCGTTATCATTCATTTTACCTACATTGCGAGGATTTTCGTAATGATCTAATACTTTATCACTATAAGCCATGAGTACCAACTCTCGTTGATACTGCTTTGATAGTCTGATTCATAATTAGACTCCTTTGTCTAATTCTATTTATTCTTTACTGTTTTCTTCTTTGGCTTTTCTTCCGGGAACAAGTCGAGTTTTTCCCAAGGTAAATATTCTTTTCCAAAGTGTCCGTAGTTAGTAGTGGCTCCGTATATAGGAGAGAATAAATTAAATCTATCAATAATACCTTTAGGTGATAAATCTACGTTATCTGTAATCCATTTAGTTAAATCTCTACTATCTCTATCACTTTCTACATAAACACTTGTAGGTTGTTCTACGCCAATTGCATAACTTAATTGAATGTTAGCCCAATCTGCTTGACCTGATGCTACAATATTTTTTGCAAGATAACGAGCCATGTATGCCGCTGATCTATCTACTTTAGAAGGATCTTTTCCTGAAAATGCTCCGCCACCATGAGGGGCCATGCCACCATATGTGTCAACAATAATCTTTCTTCCTGTGATTCCTGTATCTCCATCTGGTCCACCTACAACAAATCTACCTGTTGGATTAATTAAATATTGTGTGTTTTCATCTAAAAGTTCTGCTGGCAAAGTCTTTTGAATTACTTCTTGTATTTGTGCCCTCACAGTCTCTATATCGACCTGTTCAACATGCTGAGTAGAACAAACTACTTTATCGATACGTTTAACTGTGTTATCGTCATTGTATTCTACAGTAACTTGTGATTTAGAGTCAGGGCCTAGCCAAGGAAGAATTCCTTGCTTTCTTACATATGAAAGCATTTCTACAATTCTATGTGAATAGAAAAGAGGGGCCGGCATAAAATTTTCTGTGTCTTTGGTTGCATAACCAAACATAATACCTTGATCACCTGCTCCAAAATTATCTGTACCTAATGCAATATCAGGCGACTGTCCATGTAGTAAATTTTGTACGTCTAAGTTGTTCCAATGGAAGCCTTCTTGCTCATAACCAATATTTTTAACAACTCTACGTACAAGATATTCAACATCTAAACTGTCAATTGCTCCTTTATATTCTCCTGCAACTACTACTTTATTTGTAGTTACTAGAGTTTCACACGCACATCGTAAACTAGGGTCTCTGTGTTGCATAAATGAATCAAGTATTGCATCACTGATTGCGTCCGCAACTTTATCTGGGTGTCCTTCTGAGACACTTTCACTCGTAAAATAATAACTCATATGTTTCCTTTAGTATATTGTATACTAATATTTAATGCGAATCAAGGGGTAGGTAGAAAAAGTTTTAGCCGAGCAAGTCCCAACAATCACAGTTACAATGAATAACTTTATCGATTGCACTTTGAACTGATTGTGGGGGAACAAATGGAGTGTTTGGACCTGACGGGGTTCCTCCCCCTGAGTTAGTTCCACCGCCGCCACCGCCGCCGCCTGGTATATTTGTTGTTGGCTCGCCTTCATTGGGATCGACAGGTCCACTGACAACTGTATCAGGAGGACCAACAGATATAACTGGTCCTATAACTGGATATTCTACATCGGTAGTTAAAGGAGTAAAGTCTCCGGGGCCTGTCCCTGATATAGGAGTTAAGAAAACTCCGTTATCTACAACTCCTGGAGCAGTAGTTACGACTCCACCGGGTAAATCAATTTGAGGCCAGCCCGGGTTGACCCATTCAATATTGTCGATAACAATTCCTTCTAATGCACCAGGCACTGTTCCGTTTGTTACTAGTGTACGTATCGTTGAAGCAGGAGTTCTATCTGGAATGTTATTGTTTAATGGTATGCCGCAATTTGCAAGAGTTTTTTCATTTCTTTCTTGTCTCATTTGAGCCATGATGTTTTGCCCAACATTACATACTCTATCTATAATTAATTCTATAGTAACCCTACCTTGAAGACCTGTCCTATAGTCAGAATAATCAGGCATACTATCTACAAATGATACCAGGTCTTGATTGGAATATGTAAAGGGGTCTCTAGGAATTTCTACCCTTCCTAATCCATTATATCTACTACGTTGTTCTACCTTCATTTGTTTTCCCATGATTTCCCAAATCATATTTACTTGATTTATATCAGCCGAAGATTGACTAGAAATTTGAGAGATTTCACTATTAGCCGCATTAATATAATATTGAGTAACAGAGTTATAACTATAACTAGAGCCGTAAGTTGAATTTGTTCCCCCTGTTGCAGGTCTCCAATTATAAGTGCCTACTGGGGGATATTCAGGTTCTGCAATAACATCTGTATTAGCAACAGGAGCGCCGTATCCTGGATACGGATCTTGGTAGTTAGGAAAAATACCACCTGGATCTTCATAACCGACAGGTGGACTACCCGGGTATGGTGTCCCAGCACCACCTTGCCAATTTGCGCCTTCGATGCCTGTAGCAAAATAAACTGCACCACCACCATAAATTTCTGCGCCTTGAACTCTTCCAAATGTTCCGCCACCATTACTGGCTGTTTGTGCATCATTTCTACCTATACCAGTAATCTTAATAGTTGAACCGTCTGAATTAAATGTTGTGTAATTAATAAAGACTGCTGGATCTGGTGCGCCGCCCCTACCATATCCTCCACCGTCATTAGTTAGTGGGATATACTCACCTTCACTTGGTTTAATTCTATACCCCGCGGCCCAAAGTGAAGGTTGCCATTGATCATATGTGTATTGCGGAGGATTATATGGTGCGTAAGGCCCTACAATTTTACCGCTCGGGCTGACAGTTCCAGTAGATGCATCTAAAAGTTCAAAGGGGACAGGATCATAATCCGGATTAGGTATAAACTCAGGACTTAGTGGATCTGCTGGATCCCAATCAGGATTAGGAATTTCTTCTACAGGATCGTAATTCGGATTATCCGGATTCATAATTGCGTCCCTAGTGCCAGGACCATCGTTGGTGACAGTATATTCTAATTCTAAAGTAATTGCACATGGCTCCCAGGATACTGCTAAAAACAATTGTTGATAGATAGCAGCCAAATCTGAAGATTGTGCAGAAGCAGTAACATTTTGTATTTCTTTATCTCCTGCTAGATAACTATACAACTCACGCCAATTATATGGATTACCTGACATATTGCCAAAAAAGTCATCCATTCTATAGTTACCGCCTACATTTGAACCTAGTCCCATTTGCTCTTGTATTTCTTGTACTAAAAGTTCATCTACTGGTTTTTGTAAAGAAGATCCGGATGCCTGTGTTCCATTTGCATCAACAGTATCGTCTGACATTAATTCTAAATTTTGAAGACAGTTACCTAATTCACCAGGAGTAATTTGTTCAATATTACTGATTTGTAAGAAGGCATATCTCACTGCTCCTGCGGCTACTGCTATGGCTTCAGGTATAACTTCATTCTGTTTTCCTAAGTATGAATCATATCCTTTAGGAAGAGTATTATTAGGTGTTGCATCAATTACAGTTTCTAGTGGACCTGGTTTTCCTTTAGTGAATAACGTACCCACAACATTTCTTACTGCTGTAGAGTCAAGTGCCGGGTTTACGGCGCCCGAATCCGTTGCATCAGAATAAATTAAATAATATGTTTTAGAGCCTGTAGGTAAACCCGTTGTAGTATTGTACAGAGGTACTGTAAGAGATTCTCTACAATTATAAAATAGATACCAAGGGTTTAACATATCCGCTAATGTACGTATTTTTGATGTGAATCCAGAATCCTCCCCTGGATTGTCTGGATCACAACGATAATTTAAAAGAAATGCATTGTTTGTTAATGATGATAAACAAACTTGTAAGTTTTTTCCGGCAATAGATAAAAACGCCGTATATATTTTTCGTTCTTGTTCGGCAGTACCATGATCGTTTGCTTTGGATAAACTTCTAATTTCTCTTTCTTCAAGTCCGGCGGCTCCTAAGGCTAAATTTAAATCTGTTGTTAGTCCACCATGTTCATATAATTGCTGTAATAATGTTGAGGGAAATCCAAAACGATCTAGTCGTTTAAAGTCAAATATCTTTTGTAAACATTGTAAATCGGCTGCAAGACCTTGTGTATACAAAGATACACCGGTGATATCTCCAGTAATTAGATCATCCATATTACTGAAAGAACCTTCTAAAAACGTATCGGCGTTTTGTGCTGTAGATATTGTTCTATTATTATATTGTGCAAAACTGTATGCTTCGTTAAAAGAACCTAAAAAATCTTCGTATCTAGGTGATGCTTGGCCTTCTCTGCCAGGTTGAGCATGCCAATTAAATTCATTATGTGCCTGTAAAGCATGACATCTAATCCAACCCCATTGAGTAATACTATGATTTGGGTTTGACATGTTATAAGGTAACCATGTGGCTTGTTGCCCATAATCTGTTACGCCTGTTACAGAATATCCTGCGTTTGCGGGTCCAGGTAATGCACCTGTTATACCTAAAGATTCAGCATATTCGACTGCTTTACAGTCAGATGATCCTGATGTTTTTCCTGCCCACGATTCTGATGCATCTTCTGCAATATATGTAGGAGGTTTTGAATTTCCTAATGCGTAGCAACTGCCATATCCACTAATTGAAATAAGATTATTATATGTGCCACTTCCCACAACCCCTCTTAAATAAGCATCATTAATAGACCATACAAGCATTCTAAGCACAGTATTTTGTACAAGTGTACCGAATATATACTCTGAGTTTGATCTGCTAATACCCATAAAGAATTGGGCGTTAGGGTTGATCCTAAGACATCTGTTTTGTAAAAGGCCGCCTAATACATTTTGACCTAAAGGACTTTGTTTACCTGTGTCTGCCATATATTACCTTACGGAACAAATACCGTTTCTGCTCCTTCTACGATTTTGTGTTTACAATCGTTTCCGGAACCTACTCTGAGTACAGGTTTACCTTCACAAAACACTGTGGGACTACCTTCAGTTGTTTTTGCGGCTTTGTGAGGTTTTTTATTTGGTTTTGGATCGTGCGGAGAAATTTCACTAACGTGGAGACCTACAGGTTTGCCTTCTGCAAAGACAGTTTCTGAGCCTTTGAGAATTTTACCACCTGTAGTGTTCTTATCTCCCTTGCGGCTTAATTTCGCCATGTAATTTTATCCTACTAATATTTTTTTCTCCGGTACTGTTACTCCGGTTGTTGCTTCTCTGTATTTGTCCTTGACTTCATCTGCTGTAACAGCAATAAGAGAAACACTATTAGTATTTAGTCTTGGATTTTCAGCGGTTGAAGCAGAAAATACACTAGGGATAAGAGCCATGCCAGTCTGACTGGGTGCAAGAGATACTGGATCTTCAAGTTCAAAAAATCCATCTTCATTCCCTACTACTTTAGATACTACTTCTTCTCCGCTGTTTAGTTTAAAAGAGTAGACCTGCCCTAATTTAATTATACTACTCATTATGACTCCAATTTTTGTTTTAATTCAGTAAATCCACCAACATAATCTTCATCTAAAAAGATTTGTGGGGCAGTACGTGCATTAGGGACTACTGCTAATAAGTCTTCTAATGTGTACCCGTGTCCGATTTTTCTTTCTTCAAACTCAACACCTTTAGATTCTAACAATTTTTTTGCTTGATCACAAAATGTGCAATTATCTTTGCTCCATACAATGGCTTTCATTCTTTCTCCTAGATAGTTAAATGTTATAAGTTTATTTAATGCAGTATTACAGTCAAATAATATTTTTTGGCGCTTACAACTCGGGTAAGGCTTCGTAATCAAGTGATTCTGACATGACACCTATTACATAGTTAGTTGATTCATTTTCTTGTAATGCTGTTTGTTTTTTGCTAGTATCACTGTGTTTATTAAACCATGGAATAGGACTTACTTTTGGAGCAGGTTCGTTGTATTTTATACCTATTGCTTTAAGTGATTCTAATGCTGTATAATCTACAAATTCTTTAAGAATGTTTGCATTCAAACCAATTACAGGACCTTTCTGAAACAAATAGTCTGCCCATTCTTTTTCTTCTCTAATTACATCCATATACATATTATATACTTCTTGTTCGCATTCTTTTTGTGCTTTTAAGAATCGTTTGTCTTCTTTTACTACTTGATTGATAATCCAACCCGTCCAACCTTTATGTAATAATTCATCTTGTAAAATCAATGAAATGATATTGCCGTTACCAATAAAGATTCTATTTTCTACCATTGCTAACGATGTAGCAAACGAAACCATAAATCTTAATGCTTCTAAGGCATAACTTGCATGTAGTGCCATCCAAATTGCTTTAATGTGTTCATGTTCATCAATCTTATGACCCATTTCTTTTTTACAATTAATTTGATGCAATGCTTCGTAATATTCACCTACACTAGATGCCATATCAGCAATTTCTTTTGTATCATGTATTGTGTTAAAAATATCTTTGGGTACATTGTATATGTTTCTAATAATATGACTATAAGAACGTGAGTGAATGTTAGTTTCAAAGAAAGACCAGTTGTAGCATAATGCTTCTACCTCAGGCAAACTCACTACAGGAGTAAAAACTTGTGCAGGTCCTCTGCCTTGTAAACTATCTAATGCAGTTTGTCGTAAGAGATTTGCAGTAAAAATATGTTTAACAGCATCACTGGCATCTTTAAAATCAGATGCGTCCTTTGTCAAACTAATTTCTTCTGGTATCCAAAAGAAACCCCTAGCAGTTTCTTCAAAGTTTGCTATTTTGTCATATTTTACTTCTTCAAATCTTTGAATAGTTACCGGACCCGAAGGGTCTAAAAACATTGTGCTTTCCAAATAATTAGTTTTCTTTGATAAATCATACTGTTCTTTACTCATAATTAATTCCTATAGTTTACATGCTTCGCAATCATCATCAAATGCTGGTTCGTCAATGTATTGTTTTGCTATTTCTACTAGTTGTTCGTCTTGTCTTTTAACTCCCGCTTTATTTATTAAAGAATAATAAAAAGTCTTAAGTCCCCATTGGTGTGCCTGCATTAAGTTTTTTGCAATCAATGTTGTAGGCACCTTTTGATCTTTAAAGTGTGCTGGATTGTAAAATGTGTTTGTTGATATACTTTGGTCTACATAGGCCGCTAGTACTGCCGCAGTCTTTAGATATGCATCACAGTCTTGTTGTTCCCACATCAACTGATAAGAGTTTCTTACACGTTTGATATGATAGTCTGGTACTACTTGTGTTAATGATCCTGCTTTACTTTCTTTAACAGAGATTAAACTCATTGGCATTTCAATACCGTTTGTAGAATTAATAACTACACTAGATGATTCTACTGGGGCAATTGCCATTAAAGTTGCATTTCTAACACCATGCTCTTTCATTTCTTTTCTTAATGATTCCCAATCACACTCTGGCTTAAAGTTGGCTAATTTATTAACACCCTTTGCTCTACGTTCCCAAGGAAACTTGCCTTTGCCATACCATGTTTTATCACTATCTAAACACTTGCCTCTTTCTTTTGCTAATTCAACAGTTGCTTCAGTTAAATAAAAGGCTTGATGTTCTATCCAAGATTTAACATCTTGTAATGCATCTTTGTCACCATAATGATAATCACGTTTTGCATGCCAATATGCTAAATTAGTGACACCAATACCCAATGGTTGTATTTCATCGTTGCTTAGTTGACTTTGAATCGATAAGAAATCTTGGTAATCTAAAATATTACACAGACTACGTTGTAGTATACGACATGCTCTACGCATGTCCTCAGGGTGTCTGAATGCTCCCCAGTTCAACGATCCCAATGTACACAATGCAATACGTCCCTTATCGTCATCTAAACGTTTAAAAGGCTTTGTAGGCAATAATATCTCACAACACAAGTTGCTTTGATAGATAGGATGCTCTGTAGTATCAAATGGGCCTTGATTAGATACATTGTCAACGTAAACTAAATATATTCTTCCTGTATCTGTTCTTTCTTTTAAAATACCGGACTTAAATACTTCTTCTGCTGACATTACTTTCTTACGCAGGCTACGGGACTTTTCATATTTGAGATACAGTTCCTCAAATTTAGCAGTATCTGAATAGAATGCTTCATACAAATCAGGCACTTCATTTGGATCAAAGAATGTAATATTTTCTTTGTTTTTAAAACGTTTCCAAAAGAATGCATTAAGACACACACCATAATCCATATGTCTTACTCTTGTTTCTTCAGTACCTTGATTGTTTTTTAGTACAATTAAATCATCAAATTGATGATGCCAAATAGGATAAAAGACTGTTGCACTAGCATTACGAATACCGCCTTGTGAGCATGAACGCAAGTCTCCGAACCACTTCTTTAAGAAGGGTATCATTCCCGTATGCATGATCTCTCCGCCTCTTATAGGCGCTCCTAGGGGTCTTAAACGCCCTATTTCAAGACCAATACCAGCACGTTTACTGGCATACTTTGCCATCATTTCGCCTGATGCAAAAATACTGTCTAAGTCATCATCACTTTTAATTAATACACAAGAACTAAATTGTTTAGTGGGTGTTCCTAACCCTGCCAATACCGGAGTTGCTAATGTAAATAAACCATCACTTGCACAATTATAATATTCTTTAATATATCTCATTCTTGCTGACAGCGGTTCTTCTTTATGAAATACTGTTGCGGCCGCAATCATATATCTAACTTGCGGAGTCTCGTATATCTGCCCTGTCGACCTATTTCTGACAAGATATTTACCTATCATTTGTTCGATAGCGGCATAAGATAAGTTTTCATCTTTTTCGTGGTTGATGATCTTTTCCATTTTATTCCAATCATCTTCACTATACCATTTAAGTAAATCTGTACTATATAATCCTGCTTCTATATTCTTCTTAACAATTTTATATAGATGCGGCGGTTGATAATCTCCGTACACATCTTTACGCAACATAGATAGACGTTGTTTGCCTGCTACAAATTGATAGTTTGTATGACCTGTTTCAGGAGATTGTTCTTCGTCAATCAAATCAACTATAGCACGTAAAGTAAGTTCATCAATTTCTCTAGTAGTGATACCATCAAAGAAGTGTGGTTGCGATGTAATTTCAATCATCGATTGTGATACATCTGATACTCCCTCACATACTTTTGCTACTTGTGCTTGCCACTTTTCTAGTTGTAATTCTACTACCTTTCCTGATCTTTTAGTGACTTTAATGTTCATTCTTTACCTAATTTATTTTGTTATACAACGGTTCTATGTCAATATGCTTGACATTCTTAAAATCCGACAGCACTGTATTTACTACAGAGTCCGGCCAGTAATTCAACACATACTTTGCGTTGTCTACTAGGACTAATACTACTTCTGTATCAGTATAATCTATTGCTGATACTAAGTCAACACCTTTTATGCCCAATATTGCCAAAGTATATATGTTACCCAATGCACGTGCATAAAAACAGTAATGATTATCTTGTAAGAGTTGCCATGGATTGGGCCAATCTTTTATATCATGTGGATGTAGATAATAGTTATTTAGTGGACATTGTTGCCAAAATTTATCTACGTCTATACATATTTTTTCTAAATCTGAATCTTTTAGTGATTCACGCAATTGATACCATTCAGCCATCCGAGTATCGAAACTCATCGTAAAAGTATTCATATATCTACTTATCTTAAATCAGGTTGTCGAACAAATTCCATATATGGAAAGAGAGTCTTTCGACTCTCTCTACATGTTAAGTGTGACTTAACGATTCTAAGGTAGTTAGAATTAGTTTTTGCCTACTAGTACTTCGACTACGCCGTCTAGGCCATCATTAAATGCCGAGATTGCTTTACCGATTACACTACCGGGCTTGATGTTATCAGGATCACCCTTACATCCAAATCCTGCTTGATCAGAAGTAACAATTAGATCACCTTTTTCAATTGGGCCGATTACTTTACATGGTACACGACCGATCAGTGCTAGTTCTACAACAAATTCACCCTCGCCTGCAGTACATTCTGCATTATAGACTTGAGCAGGATTAGTTGTTACAATACCTGCAACAGTATGTGTTGCATGTTGTCCTGTTACTGATAGTTCTGCATCTCCTCCGAATACTACAACTGTACCAGGCTCATAGTCTGAGTCTGCTGTGTATTTCTCCGCCAAGTCAGCATATGTTGCATTCCATGTAGAACCTGCAGTCAGAGTCCAATCACCTGTGACTGAACCTGCTGTTGAGTTACTACCTGTTGTCAGTGTAGTTGATCGTAAAGATCCACCCTGAATCTGACCAGATGCAGTTAATGAACTAAGAGTACCAACAGATGTGATGTTGGGTTGAGCCGCAGTAGTTACTGTGCCTGCTGTTGTAGCAGAAGCGGCTGAACCTGAGACGTTGATGCCCCAAGTACCTGATGCATTTGTACCAGTTGTGCTAGGTGCTCCAATAGTGTTATAAGAAACAGTTCTTGCTGTTCCACCATTGAATGTTGTGCCTGAAGTTGCACCTGAACCACTGTTGTTAAATGTAACAGAGTTATCTACACTACCTGCTGTTGTAGCAGAAGCGGCTGATCCGTCAATTGAACCAGAGATTGTAGATGATACTGTTAATCCTGTTAGTGTACCGACAGAAGTAATGTTAGGTTGTGCGGCACTTGAAACAGTTGCGGCATAACCTGTTGTGTTTTGGTTAAGTGTTGAAACATAAGCCGCTCCAATTGCTGTACCTTGCCATACACCTGTATCAATTGTACCAACTGATGTTAATGATGAGTCTACAACACTTGAGTTAAGAGTTGTGCCTGTCAATGCTTCAGCATTTGCTGTAATAGCAACGTTAGCCGCCGCTGTTAATTGACCTCTGCTGTTAACTGTAAATGTTGCATTGTGAGTTCCATTACCGTAAGATGCGGCTGATACTGCTGTATCTGTAATAGAGAACTCTGAGCCAGTTAGTGTAAGACCTGCGCCTGCTGTAAATGTACCAGCACCTGAGAACTGAACAAAATTTACTGCACTAGTACCAACTGTTGCTACTGCATCAGTCATTACCCAACCTGTATCGTTGTATTGTGTACCTGTTGATACGAATGTGAAATCTCCACCTGCCATTTCAGTTGGTGTGTCGAAATCATCTGCTCTTGTCAGAACTGTAGATGATGTTTTAACGTAAATACCATTGTTTGCGGCTGTTGATTCGTCTTTAACAAGAATTCTTTCTCCGTTTGAGAATGATTGTCCGTCAATTGTATCAAAGTTACCAGAAGATGTTGTTAATGTTGCTCCAACACCTGATGTTCCATTATCATAAGTGATTGTTCCACCTGTGATAGATGTAAGTGTTCCTGTAGTTGCAACTTCACAAGACTCATGTACGTGTAAACCTTCTGCAACACTGTCAACATATGCTTTTGTTGCGGCATCTGTTGCGGCTGTTGGTGTTGCTAGTTCTGTAATTCTTGCTGAGTTTACATCAACTGAACCTGTTCCTGTTGTTACTAATGAGATAGGTTGATCTGTGCCGATTGCTGTAATTGTAACTCCGCCTGTTTTACCAACAATATCATCAGTTACAACGTTTGCTGTTGTATCAACATTACCAGAAGTTGTTACAGAACTTAAAGTTCCTACTGAAGTAATGTTAGGTTGTGCGGCTGTTGTTACAGTACCTGCTGTTGTAGCACTTGATACTGTACCTGTTACATTAGCGCCGACTACGTTTGATAAACCACCTGCATCACCTGTAAACACTCCTGTGTTTGCTGTGATTGCTGAAGCAGTAATTGTACCGTTGACACCTAAACCAGTTAATGTACCTAATGATGTAATGTTTGCTTGTGCGGCTCCTGACACTGTGCCTGCTACTGAAGCAAGAGCAACTGTACCAGATACGTTTGCGCCGGCTACTGCATTTGCTGTTGCCGCAAAGTCTACTTCACCACTGACATTAGCACCTGCTACTGCGTTTGCTGTGGCTGCAAAGTTAACTTCTCCGCTTACATTAGCACCTGCTACTGCATTTGCTGTTGCGGCGAATGATACTTCTCCTGTTACATTAGCACCAGCAGTTGATGTTAAGTTAGCACCATCTCCTGATACGTATGTGAATACACCGCCTGTACCATTAACGTTACCTGCACCAACATTACCTGTTACAGATAATGAACCTAATGTTCCTACTGAAGTAATGTTAGTTTGTGATGCAGTACCTAAAGTACCATTTAATGTAGTTGCTGTTACAGTTGTTGCTGATAAGACGTTAGTGTCTTTATCAAATGTAAATGTTGAATCTGCTCCGAAATCTCCGTCATCGTTAAAGATAACTTCCGTGTTTGAACCTGCTGGCTGTTGAAAGTCAACTGGTGCTCCGTTTGCATAATAATAGTTGTCTGTTTTAATACCTGCTGTTGCAGTAATATTACCTGTTACGTTTAAGTAACCTGTTGTTGAAATACCTTCAGCATTGTCAGTAGATTCGATCATAAAGATGTTTGCTTTACCTGCTGAACTCCATCTTAATGCACCTGCTTCGTTATCTGCAACTTCCCATGTAATTGGGTTTTCTATAGTTCCGATACTACCTTGTACAAGATACAAAGAATAGTTAGAAACACTAGAACCAGAAGCAAGACCGTATAAACCTACGTTCATACCACTAGCATGTACTCCGGCTGTTGTACCTCGTACACCTACTGCCGCTCCAGTATCATTAGTGTCTCCTATGACACCTTGTCCATAAACACCAGTACCTTTATCTGATCCGTTTGTTGCGCCGTATCCGTATACACCAATACCATTGATGCCTGCTGTTGAGTTTGCCGCGGCTTCACCAACAACACCGATGTTATCACCTAATGATGATCCTGTGTTGTCTTTGCCGAATATTGCTGTTGCGTTTCCGAAGTCTGATGAAGAACCTTCTCCACCAATAACACTTGTTAACGTACCAACACTTGTAATGTTAGGTTGTGCCGCATCAACTATTGTATTTGCTGTTGATGAGTGAGTTGCGTTTGCTACTGTACCTGAAATATTTGCGGCGATTACGTTAGATAATCCACCTGCATCACCTATGAATACGTTACCGTGAACGTTACCGTATGTGTTAACTGAGATTACTTCGTCTGTGTTAGTAACATCAGCACCGAAAATAAACTCTGATCCTGAGTTATCCCAACCCATGAATCCTACAATTGCACCGCCGTCATAATATTGTAATGCTGTACCTCTATCTTTACCGTCATCTGAAGTAGGAGCCGCTCCGTTTGGGCCACCTCCCATTGTAATAATTGGATCTTCGACATCGAAAGAATTTACATTAACATACGTAAGATTGCCGTTAACTGTTAAGTTTCCACCGACAGTTGCATTTCCTGAAAGGCTTAAGTCTGTACCGCTTACTGTACTAGTTGCATTAAGGTTTCCAGCATCTGAATTACCTGTTACTGATAGTGATGTTAGGGTACCAACACTTGTAATATTAGTTTGAGATGCAGTTTGTAATTCACCTGTTAATGCAGTTGCAACAACATTAGTTGCTGATAGGGTATCAGTTGTTTTGTCAAAGGTAAATGTTGAATCTGCACCGAAATCACCTTCATCATTAAAGATAACTTCCGTGTTTGAACCTGCTGGCTGTTGAAAATCGTATGGATTACCATTAGCATATAACAGATTGTCTGTTAAAATTCTAGTAGCGCCTACATTACCTGTAACAGTAAGAACACTAGTGGCTTTATCAAATGTTAAGTTTGCATTACCATTAATAGCATTGTCATCATTAAAGAAGACCTGCGTATTTGAACCACTTACTGTAGGGAACGATTCGACCGATCCCGAACTCTTTTTGACTGACAGTACATCTGAATCACTTAAGAAGATTGTACCTTTTCCCGCAGCCGGGGTGGGGACTGATGCCGCCGTATTTTGTTTTAATATTAACATTTCCTATTACCCTATTATAGTTAAATTTGCCTTTTCAGCATAATTCTATTTATCGTTATTTCCCGTATTGATTTTTAGTCTGGGACATACGTACCCATTAAATTAACACTTGTACTACTGTTTTCTGGTGATGCTCTTAACAATACATTAGATCCTGACATTACAGTAGATAATGTTATTAAATCTGCACTTGTTGTCGATATAGAACCGTATACTGTCATTATTGGAGTTACACCGTCATGTACTAATAATACTTCAATTGCCTGATAACCTGTGTTATCAGAAACTTTAATTGTATATTTTGCTGATCTGTAAGTAGATGCGGCAAACGTATCAATAGTAGTGTTTGCACTACCTACTGAAACTGCTGTTCTACTACTATACAAATCATCAACAGATAACGTTGTTGAATTTAAGTTATCCGCAGACACGTTACCACGTGCTGTTAATGTTTTACCTGTACCACATATTACAACGTTAGCATTCAAACCAATGTTAACGTCAGTCATGGTAGTTGTGAATACACCGGCAGTTGTTGTGCCTGTATCCACAGAAATTGTTCCTTGTCCGGCACCAGTGCCAAATAGCATTGTGCCAGATGTAGAGATAAAGTTATTACCTACTACATTACCTGATGCTGTTAATAATCCCGAAGCATCTGCAAATGTTAAATTACCTGATGCACCAAATGACCCATTGTCATTAAACTGTACTTGTGTATCTGATCCAGCCGCTGTTTCACCAAAAGTAATTGCGGCTCCGTTTGCATAGTAATAGTTGTCTGTTTTAATACCTAATGGTACGACATTACCTGTCGTAGTTAAAACACCTGATGTTGTCATTGTGAAAACATCTGCGTTTCCACCAACACCCATTGTTACATCTCCATTAGGAGAGTCTATAGAAACATTAGATGTTCCATTTTCTATAGCATATTCATTCCAATCTGAAGAACCACTAAATATAAACCGTCCACCGTCGCCATTAGTAATGATGACATTTCCGTTACTGTCTTCTTCTATTTTTGAAGTGCCTATATAGATAGATGAACCAGAAAGATAAAGGTCTTTCCATCTAGCAGTTGATGATCCTAAATCATAAGTTACGTTACCTGAAGGAATAATATTTCCTGTTGGATTAACGTTACCCGGTATATCTACGTTACCAGAATTTATATTAAATGTAAATCCTGTGTTACCATAGAATGTACCTGAATTATCAAAATAAATCTGTGATGATTCTGCATTTTGAGAGACACCTACTTCGATAAGAATACCTTCTACATCTAATTCACCGTCGATCTCTATAGGTTGCGAAAATAGACCCTGAAGGTTAGCGCCAACTGTATATGATTCAGATGCATTGATGATGTAGGGCATAACTGCGGCTGTATTAGCCGCAAGACCTGCATCACCAAATGATAATGTACCTGAACCATCAGTGATGATTGCTTGGTTTGCGGAGCCTCCAGTAATCGTAATATTGCCAATAGCACCTAGATCAGATAGTCCACTACTAACATCTAAGTTAGTAGGTGTAACATTACCTATGTTACTGACTATCTCAACGGGTGTTTCGGCTACCGAAAACCCTCCAACTGAGTTAAAGGATCTAATTCCCATTATTAAATGAACCTATATTGTGTAACCCAAACAGTTGAGTTAGTTGATGCTGGTGTTACCAACAATTCTAAGTCACTACCGTTTAAGCCTACTGCTAATGTACCCGGACTACCTGTCAAATATGATTGACCATAAACTGAGTAATCAACTGTAGAACCATCTGTAACTGTTAACACTGAAGCAACACTTACATTACCTGATGTTGAGTCTATACCTTTTACTAAGAATTCAATTCCGTTTATTCCTGTAACTGCAAAACTAGCAATTGCTGTCTGAGATGTAGTTGTAGTAGTTACTGTTCCTGCCGCTAGTGTTGAAATCTCACTAGTACCGACGTTCAAGTTACCTGCTACATTTGCTGTACCACTTACTTCAACACTTGTTAAAGTACCTACAGAAGTAATGTTAGGCTGTGCCGCTGTATATACAGTACCTGATACAAGTGCGTTTGCTACTTGACCTGATACGTTAGCACCTGCTACTGCGTTAGCAGTCGCCGCAAATGATACTTCACCAGTTACGTTGCCGCCTGCTACATTAGATAAACCGCCACCGTCACCAGTGAATAAGCCTGTGTTAGCAGTAAATGCGGGTGCTGTTACAGTAGAACTAACGTCTGCTGTACCTGTTACTTCAATTCCACCGTCTGATACAACTACTACGTCCCCAGTACCGTTAACACCCATTGTGATGTTACCGTCTACAGATGCAATGTCTACATTAGATGTACCATTTGCGATACCTGAAAGACTTAAGCCTGTAATGTTTGCGGCTGGGATATTTGATAGTCCAAAACCATCACCATTAAAGATACCGCCTGTAGAGTCAATATTACCTGTTGCTTCGATTGCACCGCCTGTTGTTAAGTTACCACCTGCTACGTTACCAGTTGCACTTACAACACCACTTGTTGTTAAGTTACCACCTGATATATTGCCAGTTGCATCTACAACACCTGCTGTTGTTAAGTTACCGCCGACTACGTTACCTGTAGCACTTACAACACCTGTTGTTGTTAAGTTACCACCTGCTACATTACCAGTTGCAGTTAAACTTGTACCTGTTGCCTCTCCGATATTTGGAGTAGTCAACTGAGCAGAAGTTTTAACAACTACGTTTCCGCCTTGAATATCTGTTGTTAAGCCATCAACGTTGACAGAGAATTCAGTACCTGTTAATGTAAGACCTGCACCTGCTGTGAATGATCCTGCGCCAGAGAACTGAACAAAGTTAACGTCAGAAGTACCAACTGTTGTTACTGGATCTGTCATTACCCATCCAGTATCGTTATAAACTGTACCTTGTGATACAAATGTAAAGTCACCGCCTGCCATTTCAGTTGGTGTATCAAAGTCTGATGCTCTTGTTAAGACAGTTGAACTTGTGTATACATAGATACCATTGTGTGCTGATGTAGATTCGTCTTTAATTAAAATTCTATCATCTGTACTTAAAGTTACTCCATCAATTGCTGTTAATGTTGAGCCAGCAATTGTAAGAGTCGCTCCGACACCTGATGTGCCATTGTCATATGTTACAGTACCACCAGACATTGTTGCCAATGTATCTGTTGATGCTACGACACAAGGTGCATGAACTGCAAGTCCTTGTGCTACGTCATCTACGTACTGCTTAGTAGCGGCGTCAGTTGATGCTGTTGGTGTCCCAACAGATTCGATTCTAAATCCACCTACGTGAACTTGACCAGTACCTGTAGGTCTGATCTCAACGTAATCATCTGATGAACCCGCTGTTAATGTTAAGTTACCTGTAGTACCAGTAACAGTCGGAGTAATTAATGCTCCTAAAGTACCTGTACCGTTAGCATTAATCGTACCAACAATGTTTGCTCCAGTATCAGTAATAACAGCAGTTGTGTTTCCTGCGGCTACTAAATCAATGTTACCATTGTTGTTGACTGTGATATTTGATGTACCGTCGATTAATGTACCTGTAAAGAATGATGCTGTTACTAAGTTACCACCGTCTACGTTGCCGGCAGTTAAATTACCTGTTACGTCTGCTTGTCCACCTGTGCTAATATTTCCTGCTGAAACATTGCCTGTGAATGTACCTACTCCTGTTGCAATGACATTACCGAGGTCTAAATTACCACTTGTCATTACCATGCCAGAATCAGTAACGTTTGCTGTTAGTCCGCCGTTAACGTTTAGTTCAATATTGCCATCTGCGACTGCAATACGAACATTTGATGTACCATTTGAAACACCTGATGTGTCAATACCTGTTAATTGAGAACCGTCTCCATAATAGTATGAAGCAGTAATGTTACCTGATGTTGTTACTTGACCTGTACCATTTGCAACAAGAACGATATTAGCATCTGTATCTTGACCTGTAATAGTCTGATCAGTTATGTCTAAATTACCAATCTGTGAGTCAGGTAAGTTGTTAACACCTGTTTTACCAATGTATCTATAACCTACGATGTAAAGAACTTTGCTACTTGTTAGAGCAGTCGGAATTGTTTCTCCGATAAAGTTGAGAACACCTGATTGATAGTTATAGAAGAACTCACCTGTTCCTCCTGAACCTGCCGCAAATATTTGCGTACCTGTTGAAGTAGGATCGGCAACTCCTGAATCATCTACCCAAACTTGGACTGCATATGTAGCACCAAATTCTGCTGGAATCCAATAAGTTAAATCAGTTTTCCATGTGGGGTAAACACTGCCAACTGGCACAGTAGTATTATCTGCTGTACATTCGACTGCGTTAGATCCTGTATATGCTTGAACAATACTAGCAACGGCTGCCGCTGTTCCTGGTATTTGATCAGCCTGAGTCCATAAAGTATCACCACGATTAAGTAGTGGACTTGCTATTGCCTCGTTACTCGGGCTCTTGTTAGATTCGGTATCAGTTTTAGTGACTCCGAATGCCTGTTTATAAAGTAGGTCGACTTTTTGTGAAATAGGTATACTCATTTTTAGTTACTCGCAGATTCTAGTGATAAGGCTGTTATCGATTGACCGCTTGTTAATGCGATACGAACATAAATTTCATTAGTTGATGTACTAGATGAACTTACTGTACCGAAAGTAGCAGTCGTTGATTTATTTGTTTGAGAGGATCCTGTTGGTATTACACCGCCTAATGCACAACCGTTTGAACCGTTTCCTCCTGACCCTGTGTTAGCACCGGGAACACCCGATCCTGCATAAGACACCGTCATATCAATCCATCCATTCTCTGAAGAAGATGAATCGATTGTTGATCCGGGTAGTGCTACCCAACATCCTGCCAATGTCCCTGAAAATTTAACATCAAATTTAGAAACTGATGTTCTTACAAATTTAAATGTGAAATATTGTGTCCCTGATCTACCTGCTGATAAGTCAGGTCCTACTGGTAAGTAACCAGAAGAATAATCTGTCTCGTCATGGCTTAGTGAATCTGCAACAACCGTTGCATCATAAGTCTGTAATGTGCTGTTTTCACTATCAAATACTGTTGCACTTGCAGAGAATGCAGGTGTATCTCCTGATCCTGGGTTTTCAATACGTTGTGCTAACCCTGATCCTGAACCAATTGATGAACCAATATACACGTTTGCTTCTTCAATTCTGCTTGAAGAAGATGAAGTACCTGTCTTATAAAGTACTGTACCTGATGGAGTAAATGCTTGTACTCCTGTTGAATAAGAGTTAAAGACAGAAACTGATGGACCCGATGCACTTGAACCGAATCCTGAAATAATAGAAGAAGTAGTTGTAACTGCTTGACTTCCTGATGCTACGTGCAACTGAGCCTCTAGTGGAGTTGTTACTCCAGCAGTTGAATATGTTACACTACTTGGTGATGCAAAAGCACCGCCTGAAGATCCTGTGACAAATGTATCACTTGTTGGATACATGTTACCTGATAATCTATTAACATTAAATGCTATATCAAAATCATTTGTGTTGTTATAATGAGGTACAGTTGAACTGTACGTATAACTAGGTGCACCTGGTGCAGTAAATGATGTTGATGTAAACTGAGGTGTACCAGGATTCGATGAATCATAGTACCAAGTTTCTTTGTTTGTAGATGCAGTTGCAGTATCATCTATTAATACTTCGTTCCAACCGTCTGATACAGAACCTGATGCATCTGCTGTAAAGACTGACCAGAAGCCTGCCGCTACGTTTGAATTTACATCACTATAGTCTACGTTATTTGAGATGATTAGGTTACCGTAAGTACCGTCACCGTCGAGTGATGTAGTAAGAGTTCTGCTTCCTGCGGCTGAACCATTAAGTTGAACAGAAACTGTACCATTATCACCTGGGCCAGTGTTTGTTATTGCATTCACATCATACGTTGCTGATCTTCTTGTTTTAGATACAGTTGTACCTGCAGCCACTGCCGCTGATCCACCTGCTGTGTTGTCAGGCTGAGTAAAGTTATCTGCCATTCTGTATGAAGATGTGCTTTGAATAGTAATAGACTGACTTCCTGGGAAGTTATCTGGGCTTTCAGGAACTAATTTACCTAAAACTTCATTTAACTGTGCAATCGAATTGGAGACCGATGATGCTGTTGTTAAAGTTAAAGCATTAGATGTTAGATTTCCTTGAGTAGGTGTTCCTAATGCAACATCAATTGCACCAGTAGTACTAGGAACAGTAACTATACCTGATACATTTAATGTACCAGTAATGTTTGCGCCTGTATCTGTAATGTTTGCAATTAAATTGCCACCTGAATTTAATTCGATATTGCCATCTGTTGCTGGTATACGGACATTTGATGTTCCGTTTTGAATGCCTGTCGCATCAATACCTGTTAAGTTAGCACCATCTCCAAAAAATGCTGTTGCTGTGACATTACCTACGACATCTAAGTTAGATGTAGCAGTGTCAAATGTGAGATTCGCACTTGCACCAAAATCCTGATCATCGTTAAACTGGATTTGAGTGTTAGCGCCTGCTGGTTCTTGTAAGTCCCAAGGTACGCCGTTTGCGTAATATAAGTTATCGGTTAATACACCCAATGCCGCAATGTTTGCTGTAAACGTTGCGCCGTTCGTTGTGATATAACCGTTCGATAAAATTATGTTGGCCGGGGTTTCTCCTACTGAAAATCCCGCAACCGAGTTAAATGCTTTGATTGCCATGGTTTGGTCTCCGTAAACTATAATTGTATTTATATCTTTACGCAAAAATTAACTGCTAACTAATGGTTTTTTGCGTTTATTTTTTTATTATTTTTTTAAGAAGAATATTCCTCTAATAAAATTTTATAAGTTGTTTCGTTTGTTGTGGCTGGAGTAGCATAAAGTACTACTTGGGCATCTCTAAATGCATCTCCCGGAACATAAGTTACTTCAAAATCAGCAAGTAATGAACCCACAGAAATCGTTGCATATTCTGAGTAGTTCACTGTTGTTCCGTATACTGCTGTTGTAATTTTTACTGTTTGTCTGGATGAATTTGCAGGATCTGTAGCAACAATAGTATAATCAATTGCTGATACTGTGTCTGCTTCTGTTGCACATATTTCAACTGCTGACGTAGTAGTTGTTACACCGTTTTTTACTTTAGTAGTTCTAAATGAATATGCACCTGAACCTACTGTTAAATTATTTGCAACAAACTCTCCTGCCATTGTTGCTTTGTTTAATGTGCTGTCATAAACAAAGTTAGCAGAACCGCCAAATGCACCTTGATTGTTAAATTGCATTTGTGTGTTGGCTCCGCCTGGGGTGCCACCACCACCGCCACCTGAGTTAAGAGTCCAAGAAAGATTACCTGCTCCATCTGTGGCTAATACATATCCGTTAAGTCCACCGTCGATGTGTAAGTTTGCTACTGGAAGTTCTATGTTAGGTGATGTCATTAAGTTTGCATTACCTGATACTGCAAGTGATCCAAGAGAATCAATATTTACTGGACCAGTAAATGTAGCAGTATCTGTGATTGCAATATTGGCTCCGCCGATGTTACCCACTACAGATAATCCGCCACCGACTTGAAGACTTGTTAATGTACCTACTGAAGTAATGTTTGGTTGACTAGCAACTGTAACATTACCTGCATAGTTAGCAAAGTTTGCACTTGCACCTGCTGAAATATCTGCGAACACGCCGTTAGCATATAAAACAGTATTGTTTGCTCCTGTAAGATTGATTGCTGATATGTTTCCTATACCTGTAATGTTTGCATAGGTTAAGTTAGATAAGTTGCCGCCTTCACCTTCAATATGTATTGCTGATAGTAAATCATCATCTACATCATATGTAAATCCTGCATCTCCGGCAAATGAACCAGCACTATTGAACTGTACCTGCATGTTGGCGCCGCCTGGTGATCCGTTTCCGCCACCATTACCTGTTTGGGCTGTCCAACTTAATCCACCTGAACCGTCTGTTTGTAAAACATATCCGTTTGTTCCACCTAATATTGTTACTGTTTCGACATCTCCCAATAGTGTATTGCCTGTTACTGTAAGATTTTCTGAGATCAATGTTCCAGCACTAGAATCAAATACTAAATTTGGACTAGCACCAAAATTACCATCATTGTTGAATTGAACTTCGGTGTTTGATCCTGCAGGATCACTTGTAAATGCTACTCCGTTAGCAAAAAAGTAATTGTTTGCATAAACACTATTAGATGTTACATTACCCTGTGGATAGTTATGATTTGTAACGATATTACCATTAGCGGCTACTACATCAATTGGAGGCAAGCCAACTGATAATCCGGTTAATGCATTAAATTTGTCTGCGGCCATGTATAGGTTCCATTAATTATATACTGTATTTATACTGATATAATAAAATTTAGTTTAGAAAAAAGAACCCTATGAATCTTTTTAATAAATAAAATTATGCTTACAAGACAACCGGCAAGACCAAAATGTAGTAATTGCAACATATCTTTTGCTAAACCAAACGGCGTTAGTAAACATGGCTTTCAAAAATGGCACAAATATTGTACAGATTGTGCTAAAGCAATCTATAATAAAAAAATACCAATGAAAAATACAATGTGTATTGAGTGTGGATTTGTACCTGAAGATTTAATTCAATTAGATATTGCTTATAAAGATTTTAATCCTAATAACAAAACAAAAGAAAACATATTAACAATCTGTGCTAACTGTAGTAGATTACGCAATAAGAAATTACGAGAGGGTCGAAAACAATTAGAAATGTCAGTAGATTCTACGATTCGTATTTAATTTCTTCGATTTTGTTGTACCAGTGATTATAATAGATTGCAAGTTTTTCTCTGTCATACCCTTTGATATTTAATATATCATACATTTCTTTGACTGCATCTAATGTTTCGGTTTCAGACTCATACTTTCGCACATCAAATTCATATACGACATTAGGCAATGCTCTCATTTCTGCTATATTGTCTTCGTAATCAACAAGTCTATCATAAAAAACACTGATTTTCGGATCGTTCTTTGCTCTTTTTTCGACATACCCATGAGGATGAGTAAACAATATAATATTTGCATTCTTCCAAATCTTTTTGATTTCAATAACTTCTGGATTAAAATGCGATGCTATAAAAAATTTATAATCACCATATGATATATCTTTGACATAACTATGGTATGATATACCTCTCCAAGGATCGATATAATCTTTTTTATCAAAACCAAAAAATTTATTATCTGATATATTAAGATCAGTCCAAAAGACTCCTTTTTCAATTTCGTCTATTTGACCTAACAAATAGTTTAATTTATCATCAGAAGACAACTCTCCTTTAAGTTGTGCTTCAGTCATTTCTTTGTGACCGAATAACCCATGATCAGATAGACTTAGACAGTTAGCCATAAATTTGCCACCTGAGTAATTATGATACCAAATTATAGTTAAATTGTCTGTTTCTAAATTACAGTCTTCCGGGCGACATCTAGCCATTTAGATTTCTTCGCCTTCTTCCCCTCTACCATCTCCGTGTCCGTTGAGTTGAGTTAGTTGGTCTTGTAATTCTTTATAAGTTTCTGCTTCTGCTTCTCCGACAACAGGTGGTTCGTTAATAGGTTCAATTGTAGGATCAATTTCCCCTGGATTTTCTATTGTGCCTACTTCTCCGATAATTTCTTCTGCTGAAATATTTAAGGGCACTGTTGTAGATGCTTCTTTCTTTTCGTAGTCTACATTTTCTGCAAAGTCTTCCCAATAGAGAGAGTCTAATTGATCTTCATCATATTTGTCATAACTATCATGCCATCTTCTATTGAACCAGCCTACTTCTGCATAATAAGCCTTACCGATGCTATCAGAATAATCATATTCACAATCTAATTCTTTGCCATCATAGTAAACTCTATCAATAAATTCTCCCATATTAGTTTCAACGATACCATATGTAAATTTATATTTGTCGAATGGTTCGCCTTCTGTTTCTACAAACCAACAACCAAAATTACCTTTTTCAGAACTGTGAAAGTTTAGAACTGGAATGTAATCATCTTTTTCTTTGTCAATATCTTCCCAATCCGGTTCACTATTTTGTGTATATGCTTCTCTACTATAAAGACATGCTACTGGTTCAAAGTCAGTTTCAGTTTCTGAGTAATCGTACTTGTTTTCTTCATTAGTTACTTCAGTAACAATAAATCCGCTGTCTGCATATGCTGAGTTGAGATGTTCTATTTCATCACACTCCCACATATAATACCCTTCGCAAGGAATAGGACCTTCAAAGTCTTCTTCGTCTGCACTTGTACAATGTTCGATTAATTTTTCTTGGTCTTCATTGATCATTGCTTCTACAAATGAATCGTCTACTTCTCCGATTACTGTTTCACCGCCATATCGACCGGCTTCGATTCTAAAAATTCTTTTTGCCATATGTGTTCTCCAAACTTATCTTACTATTATACAACCTTTGGTTAATATTGTCAAGTATTTACTACAAAAAAGGGCAACCACAAAAAAAGGAAGAGCCTAATGACTCTTCCTTAAAACTTATAATAAGTTGATTATATAATAATCGGCTTATTGGAAAGTTAAGTTTTGAACTGCGATTTCACCAACGTAGTCAGCCGCGTTACCGAATGATGATGCAGTGTTAGTTAACTCTACATATCCGTAACGTGTCATAAATGAAACGACTGGTTCGAATGTTGATGGATCTAGTACAACACCACTGCTCATTAATGGAATATATGGGCAGTAGAATGCCGCCGCATCAGTCTCAGATGATCCTTTGTATCCAACTAATACTGCTTGAGTATCAGGAGCATATGAATCAACGAAAACACGCATAGCGCCGTTCAACGTACCAACAAACTTAGTGTTAGTAGGTGCTTCAAAAGTACCTTCAGTTGTACGTGCAAATGCTGATGTAGTAGCAGATTGTAATACAGTTAATGCGGCAGAAGAAACAACAGCCCAGTTACCTGCGCCTCTACGTGTTCTTTGTGCAATCAAGTTTGCAACTCTGTTGATTAGAACTGCTAATGCGGCATGTTCGTCACCAACGTAAGTAGCAGTACCTGATACCGCTGCCTGGTTATATGTGAACTCAGTTGCTGCCAATGTTCTAAGAGATAGTAAAATCTCCTGATCAATTTCAGCAGTGATTTCTTGTGCTAAAGCGGCCATGATTTCTGCTTCAACATCGATTCCGTGTTGAGACTGAGCATCCTGAGCGGCTTCAAAAGTCCAACGTGCTTGTAACTTACGTGACTTGGCTTCTACAGCCTGTCTTAAGATTTGCACACTGATTTGCTTACCACCGTTACCTTCTAAAGTTGCTGTATCAGCACCAGTATAAGAGTTTGCAGTCGCAGTTGCTTGGGCTGTACGTGAGTAAGCCTGAGCAATTTTGAATGGTGATAATGCTTCTTCACCAGCAGTTACAGAAGTAGCGGCTGCTGAATTGTCAGTCAATGACTGAGCATAACGTACACGTAAAGTGTGAATCTGTCCAACAGGACCAGTCATTGGCTGAACGCCGACTAGTTCGTTAGCAATAACAGTAGGCATAACCCTACGAATTACTGGTAAAATCACACGGTTAAGTGTAGCAATATTTCCTGCAGAGGTACTACCTGCGGTAGCATTCTCATTTAAGAGACCTTTGCGAGTGTTTTCAAGGATAACACCCATTGTTGATCGGCGAGTGCCTTTTAAGCCTTCTAACAGGGCGTCTTTTGTCTCGTCCCAACGGCTTTCTAAGAGTACTTGTGACATGGTTATTTTCTCCTAAATTTCTATGTCTAGTTTATATATTAAAGCCCTGCCAGGCGCTTAAGATCGATAACATTGCTGTCATCTACCTCAACCTCTTGTTCTTTCTTGGCAGATTTATTACCTGTTTGTGCAGTTGATACTGATTCAGTTAAAGAAGCCTTTTCAGTTTTCTTGTCACTTCCTTCGTTCAATACTGCTGGTAAATACTTATCAAATGCGTTCTTCAGTTTTGGCGTCTGAACACTTTCTAATAAAGATCGCATTACTTGAGCCTTCTCTTTGTTCAAAGATGACACTAAAGTGTCTAAAGTCTTTTCACGTTGAGTAGATTCTTTAATAATGTTTACTTCACGTTCTTTTGATTCAATGAGTTCTTGTGCTTTCGCAAGTTGAACCCTTGATTCGGCTAGTTCTTTTTCTTTGTCGTCTAACTCAGAAACAATCTTACGTGTTTCAGCCTTATCATTAAGATAAGTTGTGCTAAATTCACCTGCAAATGTTTCAAAAATCTTACGACCGAAGTTATTCTCCCTAGCAATTTGAATATCTTCTTTAAGTTGTGATAATTCACCTTTCAGATGAGATGATACTGACTTACTCAATCTTGAGGCACTTTCAGAGATAAACTTCTCTTTCAATGCTTCTAATTGTGTACGACCTTCAGCAACTAACTTGACTCGTTGTTCTACCACTGCTTGTCTGTCCTGAGCAAATTCTTTGATCTCTCTAGCCAATGCATGAGTGATAAACTTTTGAAGTTTATCTTGGTTTTCCAACTGAACTTTACGGTCTGCACGTAGTTCTTTAATTTCTTCTGCTAACTTGGTTACCATGAAGTTATTAAATTTCTTTGCACTTTCCTTAAGTTTCATTTTTGCTTTTACGCGGTCTTCGTTAATTGCAGTCTTCTCCTCATGAAATTCTTTAATTTCTTCTGAGAGAGATTCTGTAATCATCTTATCCAGGGCTTCAACCATCACACTTCTGTCATGTTCGTATCTTTGTGCGAACTCATTTCTAAGTTCACCACGAACTTGATCTTTAGCCTCAGTTAACTTAGATTCCCAAGTGCTTTCTAATTCACCTGCGACATCTTCGTTAATAAGACCTGAATCAATTAATGGTTTGATAGCATCTAACATGCTGTTTTCCCCTCTATTTTTAGTCGATTTTTAAATCTTTGATAAGACGAGTTACCTCGTCCTTCAAAAACCGTTCTACTTGTTTATTGCCTCTTGCTTCTCTTGCGACTTCTAAAACTTTATGTCCGTTGGTCATATTCATAAGACCTTCGTATATTGCTTTAGGATATGCATTAGGAGCACTTGGTTGGGCAACAATATCTACAGTGATTATTTCAAAATCACTGACTCGGCCATCTAAATCGTTAACGTTTCCGCTACCTCTACTAGATACTCCGAGTTTTACCCCTGACTCTAACATGGTCTGAACTAACTGACCCATCGGAGTTGGTAAAATCTTTAATTTACCGTAGCCATTAGGTCCATCCATCCACATATTAGTAATCATATGTGAAACACGATCTAAATTAATTTTTAAATCATCGGGATGGTCAACTTCACCTAATACAGAATTACCTTCTTGTATTTGGCCGTTGAGTGTGTCTACGGCGTCTTTGATTTCAGAAACGGGGTAAACACGTTCATTGGCGTTTTTTACCCCTCCCTGAATGAAGATACCCTTCATATAAAGAGTCTTCAAATTAGAATCACCTTCTTTCACCGATTCGACCATCATTTCAGCACGGTCGAATGATAAGTGTTCTTTAAGATACAAAGCCATTTGTATCAGTCCTTAATCTATTACAGATTTAGTGTTCGTACCTTCAGCCTGTGATGTCACGGGCTTTGGAGCAGGACTTAATTTAGGTCCTTTGTTGTTTCCAGGAACGTTTTGGAATGAAGATGCGCCATCTACGTCTTTAGCAGTCGGAGCAGGGCGTCCTTTTTCATCACTACCTTTGTCAAAATCGACTGGGTGTGAATCCATTCCTTTTTGACCTGAGTTTGCGTCTACAGGGGACTTAGTGTTTTCACCGTTGTCTCCCATGTGTGCTGTTACTTTAGGAAGATTAATTGCTTCAGCAACTACTTCTTCATCATCAACAGAAACGTCTACGTCAACTTCTTGGTCTTCAATTTCGTCTTCGATGTCATGCAAGTCTGCATCCATCTCGTCATCACGACCTTTTAATTCATCTTGGTCGGCCATGAGTTCTTCAAACTCGTCTAGTAATGTGTCGAGTTTGTCTTCAATTCTTACAACTGCATCTTCTACTTCTTCAGATGAGTTTGCTTCGATGTCTAAAGTAGCATCTACTTCATCATCACCTTCGATGTCAAATACTTCTTCTGAATCAATGTCAATTTCTTCTTCAGCATCTTCAGCAACTCCAGATTCTTCTGCTTGGACTTCATCAGCAAGATCGCCAACTTGTCCGCCCATGCCCTCTTCGAGGTCATCAGAATCTTTCATTTCTTCTTCCATGATTGATTCATAAATTTCTTTTGATTTTTCGACAACAATGTTGTGAAACAGTTCTTTCGCCTGTTCTTCGTCTTCATTAATAATGAGATCGATTAATTGTTCAAATTTCTTGTTTTCCATTGTACTTTTCTCCTGATATAATAAAGTATGGCTTTGTAGAGATATTTAGTGCGTAGTTATAAAAAGTACTATTTAAGTACTACTTTTTTGCGTTTTTGGTGTATTTGAGGCGAAAATAGACAAATCCGTCGATTTTCTGACTAGAGGAAATTAAATACTAGGACCAGCCTCTGGATCTGGTTTTGCCCCGTACTGATTTCTAACTTTGGTCAAATGCTTTGCTTTTTCATAATTTCTAACATCTAACATTTTTCGTAATTTTCTTATTTGACTTAATGTAAGTTTTGTTTTCCTAGATGTTCTCCATATAGGTTTAGAGTTGTCATCTCCAACTTCTTGGTATCCTGGTGTTGCCGCATCAAACATTTCAAATAATTTCATATTAATATTTATTCAAAAAAGTTTTTTTCTTCTAAAAAGGGTTTTAGAATATCATCAAAGTATTTTTTGTGTCCTTCTTCATTAGGATGCACATCTTCTTCTGATATTGTCATGCCAAAAGGTTTAACATATTCATGTATTGCTGGCTTTACTCTAATCGTTTGATCTAATTGTTTATAAAGATATTCTATGATAGGGTGATCCTTACATGCTTCAATATCTTTGTATGTATGATCCATGTAATACTGATGATAAAATTTAATACCGTGTACTTTACATGTATTTTGTAACATAATCATATTTTCTAATGCAAGATGCAATGAGTGTATGTTATGTTTATCATAATCTCTGTCAGTAACAGGTTCAGTAAACATCATATAATCATTGATAAATTTAGGTTCTCTATGATTCCATGCAGAGTGATACCAACCGCCGTTAGGATTATATTGAACAAAATAATTTCCATTTTTATTATTATATTCTAATATTTCCACACCTTCTTTACTGTTTTTAAGATCACAGAACTGTACATGCCACATATCTCCACCAGACGTACTCCAGTGATCTTTGATGTCACTAATATAATCTTTGTTTGTTATGTACCAAGTTTTGCGATCATTGCCACTCCAAGAAACAACGACACCTATTTCAGATGGATCAATACCATCGTCTAATGCATCTACAATAGCATTTGTTGTTTTCTTTTGTATGAGTTCTTGACCTTGATGACCCATACCTCTGTGGTCAAATGTTACGTTAGGGTCTAATGATTTGATATGTGATTCTAATACGTGAGGCCATGTCCATGAAGTATAAGCATCTCCAAAACTACAACCACATGTAATAATGTGTTTAAGTTTCACTAGACGCCTTGAGTGCCGCCTACTTCTCCAGCACCTTCAACTGAGCCGGTTGCTGTACCTGGCGTTCCTACTGGTCCAGCAACATCCATGTCCCCGAAGTCTTCTAAGTTTTCTTGGTCTTCAATTTCTTCACTAGTATCCATATCTGCATCAAAGTCTCCGGTAGATACTCCAATGTTTCTAAGATCAGAGCCTGATGGATCTGCGTCTTGTGCTTCAGTGTTTTCTTCTGCCCAAAGTTTTTCATTCTTGTTGATTTCTTCTTCTGTTAATCCTAAGAATCTTTCTAGTGCAAAACGTTTAGACATGTAAGGGAATGCTTCCATTGCTCCAAAAGTACCAACTCTTGCAGTATCTAATTCACTTTGACGATAAGCGGCAAAGTTTTGCGGTGGATTAAATGATAAGTCAAACATCTGTGTATCAATGTTGAATCCTCTCCAACGCAAGAATAATTTAAATTCATCGTCAAGTTTTTGACAGATGTAGTTCTGTAGTCTTTCACAGTACTGATTGAATCTAAACTCTTGTATCATAGCAGTACCAACACGACCATCGTTTAGAGGTGTTGTGTTGTCATCAGGACCTGTGGGTAAGTATGAACTAGGTACACGCAGTCCTCTTGCTAATCTATTATTGAAATATTTTAAGTCATCAATTTCACCTAAGTTTTGTCCACCTGGGAGAACTTCGATAGATGATCCTCTACCTTCTGCTGTTACAGGGAAAAAGTAATCTTCATTCATTGATAGTGGATTATATGTAGCATCAACTACAGACTGACCACCATGAATACTTGGAATACGTCTTTGGTGAATTTCGTTTTTAATTCTATCTACGAATGCCATTGCTAAATGACTAGGCATGTTACCTACGTCAATTTTAAACATTCTGCGTTCTGGTGCACGTTGTACACGATAGATTAAGATAGCATCTTCTAACAGTTCTTTCTGTTTATATACTTTAAAGATGTTCTCTAAGATTGATTGTCCGAAAGGCCAAAAACGATCTAAGCCTTCTGTTAATGACAAGTGAACAACATGATTAGAATCGATTGCTGATTCTGCTTGTCCTAATGTAAATCTACTACCTGATGTGTTGTATGGCATAGATGGGACTGTATATCCGCCTCCACCTGCTCCACCACCGCCACCAGTACCACCTAATCCTGTTGTTGGATTAGCGGCAAAATCTGTGTTTGTTTTTTGTGCAACTGTTAAGTTCTGTAAGTTAATGTTTAAGTCTTTAATAACATACTGCTCAGGAAGTTTACCTTCACTCTCGTTAACAATAACTTTAATAACTTTAACCATGTCAACCCAGTAGAGTTTAAAGTTCTCTGGATCTCTTACAAAGACTTGATCTCCATACTTAATGACGTTTCTGAACATCTTAAACATACGAGTATCAAATTCATTTAACTTACACCATTGTTGTAACTGTTTAGATAATAAGTCCATCTCATGTGGAGTAGGTTCATCTCTAAACTCAAAGTTAAATGGTGTATGATTGTGATCATTCTTTTGTGTGCTGAATTCTGCAATGATATCTAAACAAGCATTGATCTCAGCATCGACATCCATCATCTCATACTGATTGTATCTTTCTATTCTGTTAGGATGTCCTGTGTAAACTTCAGGAAGTCTACTCATGTAGTTTTTGTAACCGAAGTCAGTATTTGAATAGCCTTCTTCTGAAGCGCCTACACCGTTCCAAGACCCAGGATTACTGTTGCCTCCCGATATCGGACTTGATACTCCGCTCTTGTTTAAAAATTTCTTTGTATATGCCATGTGGTATAGGTTCTCTTTATATTATATATTTAGTTAAACTGCCGAGTTGACTGCAATTTTTTGGGAGGCTTCTGCGCCTTCAACCGTCGCATCTTTAATGCCTTTAGCAATCATATTATTCTCTGTTTGTGCCGCTATTAGTAGGTCTATCTTTTCTGCTAACATATCATTATATTCTTTCCCCGTTTGGGCAAATTTCTCCTCAGCCGACATACCATCACCAGATTCTTCTTCAGTTGGTTCTGGACTAATGTCAACAAGAGGTGAACTTAGAAGACTAGATTCATCTATAGCCATTCGACTCTTTTTAGTTTCTTCAATAGATGCAAGGTATGTCTCAGCCTGTCCTAGGATACTTTCACTAGCGGCTTCACCTTTATACTCACCACTTGCTAAGATTTCTCGGTATTGATCTTCTTTTGATAGCATCTGATTTTCAGCAGAAGTTTTCATTTCTGCCATTCTTTCAGCACGTTCTGCTTTGTTCTGAGCAATCTCTGCTTTACCTTCGTCTGAATCAGCCCAAGCAATAAATTCCTTTGTAGCCTCATTCATTGGCTCAGTAGTTACTGCTTTTTTAATTGCAGGTGATTCTATAAGAGTTGCTACTTTAGATGAAGAAACTTTAACTTCTTCTAAAATACTATCTATAGGAATACGTTCTGCTGTAGTTTCGATTTCTTCTAGTACAGGTGCACCTGTAAGTTGCCCTGCATCTGCTATCATATTTTCAACAACTTGTGTTGTTGCTAATAATTGTTCTGTATCAACTACTCCTGGAATAGGCGCGCCACTTCCTGTTTCTTTTAATGCATTAGCAACGACTTCAGGTGTAATTTGTTCTGTAACAGATTCTTCTTTTGCTTGTGCAAGTGCAAGTTGTTCTGCTTGTTTTTCTGCATTTCTTTTTTCTTCTGCTTTTATATCTGCTTCAAATATTTTGGCTAGATTTTCAGAAGACATGTCTAATGTTCTGCCGCCTACTTCTTCTTCTTTTGCTTCTGCTACTTTTGCTTCATCTTTTTGATCTTTTGCATCGTCTTTTGCATCTTTCTTTTTAAGTAAGTCTAATTCTTTTCTTATGAGGTCTTCTGTTCCTTTGCTAATATCATTGTCCAGCAGTATAGCCTCAAGCATGTCGGATGTTAGTTCACCTGATTCTTTCATTTCGGCGAGCAAGTCAAAGTCTACTTTACTATTACCAAAGAATTTTTCTTCATAAAGAACTCGGCCATCTCTATCTTTTTTGGCTTCATCTAAAGTGAGTTTTGACAATCTATCTTGTTCTGCTGTTTGCTCCGCAATTAGGTCTTGAATTCTATGATACTCTTTCCTTTCATCCTCAGACATCATATTATATTCTTCAGAATCTTTGTCTAACTTTGTTCCGTACATTGTTAGGTCTTCAGGAGATAAGGCTCCTGCTACCGAACTTCCAAGCATAGAACCGCCTGCCGCTCCTAAGGCAGCGCCTAAAATACCACCGATTGCTGTTCCGAGAATTGGGACAACTGAACCTAAGGCTGCACCTGCGGCTGCACCTGCAAGGGCGCCACCGGCGCCACCACCTGCTATACCTAATCCTTTATTATTGGCTTGTGTAGTGTCTATTTCATGTTGTTTACGAGCAAAATCTTTTTCATACTCTGTAGCACTGTCATCAAGTAATGTTTCATTAAGTTGTAAATCAGCCTCGTCTTTTGCATCCTCTGCGGCCATATAACCGCCACCAATAGCCATTAGAGCGCCTGCACCAGGTATTAATCTTCCCATGCCTTTAAACATGCTACCCGCGCCTTTTAAGGCCGCTGTGCCTTTTGACCCCATTGAGCCGGCGCCAGTTTTGGTGCCACCACCAAATAGATTACTAAGTACTCCGCCTCCGGGCGACATACTTCCTAATGCAATTGCGGCTGAAGTGGCAGCCGCGGTAAGTCCAGTAAGAGCAATACCTGCTAAACTTAATCCACCTGTAAACGGATTAAATTGATTTAAAAACTCGTCTGCGGCTGTTCTAACATTGGTTTCAAATACTTGGAGAGTGGCAGCCAAATCTTTTTGTGTATCTGCACCTTCTTTTGTAGATTCTGCTACTTCATCAAAACTTTCTAATACTCTATTCGTAGCCTCATCTTGGGAAGCAAAGAGTCTGGCTGTATCTGTTGTTCTCTCGTTGATGCCTACTGCGGCGCCGATCTCACTTGCGTTGGCGGCAAGTTCCATAGACTTACCGAACCTATCTACGTTTCGTCTGACACCACCTACGAGTTCACCTGTTGTTTCGGCAACTGCTTGTCTGTATTCGTCTGAACCAGCAGTCAAGCCTGCAAATCTTTCTTTAAGTTCTGCGGCATTAAGACCTAAGTTTGCTAGTTCTTTTGTATTCTCGTCAAATGCTCCAGTGCCAATAACATTCATCACTTTGGCAGCCATATCTCTGCCTAATAAACCTGCAAATTGGTTACCAGCATCAACTCTTACTTGTACTTCTTGTTCTCTTGCTTTTATTTCTGCTTCTATTGATGCTCTCTTTTCAGCAGTAATGTCGCCGTCTAACTGTTTCTTAAGTCTTTCAATATCATTTTGATCACGTATATTACGAATTTTATTACGTAAGTCTGCTTGGACTGCGGCTTGTTCTTCTTTGAGTTGACCGGCTTGAATACCTGTTAACTCTGATAATGTTGTTAATGTTTTTGCATATTGTAATGATCTGGTGCGAACTTGTCTTTCAGACAGTTCTTGGGCTTGCATATTAATACCAGATGTTCTTTGTAGTTCTATATAATATGCTTGTTGTTCTTGGGCTTCTCTTAGAGTTAATCCGTATCTACGCATTTCTCTTTCTTGGTCATCAGATAATCTGAAGACTTCCAACATTTTTGCTGTACCCTCAGAAGTACCTGCACCAAACGATGCTAATGCTTGAGAACTTTGAGTAATAATTACGGCTAATTCTTGTAAGTCACCTGCACTTGCTCCTGCGGCTCTTGCTTGTTCTGCTAAACCTTGGGTAGTTGTGTCAACAACAGCACCCATTCTGTTCATTTGTTTTGCAAACTCGTTTTGTGCATCAGCCTGTTTCATTGTAACGACTGTAAACTCGGCTAATATGTTTACTGCGTTACCTAAAAACTTACCAAATCCACCTAATGCGTCACCAGTTTCTTTTGCTGAGTCTCCAAAGCCAGATACTGCTTTAGTATATTTGTCAAAACCGTCAACACCTGAAACTAATGCACCTGAAAAACTAATAACTGCACCAGTAGCAGTTCGTAATGCTCCTGACATTTTTTCAGCAGTTGTTTTTATTTGTTCGCCGGCTTTATTATCTGATTCTGTCTTTTTATTAGAAGCAGTTGTTTGTTGTTGGGTATTTTCTTCTGTTTGTTTTGCGGCTGACTGGTTT
>Ga0255773_10000360_pt1 | contig 49199 bp, 44 predicted proteins | sample 011ome_17_FD_179971 | JGI IMG/M metagenome (GOLD analysis project Ga0255773, IMG submission 179971) | Coastal salt marsh microbial communities from the Groves Creek Marsh, Skidaway Island, Georgia - 011502XT metaG (version 2) | ecosystem: Environmental > Aquatic > Marine > Intertidal zone >... | reverse complement strand
GATTCATCAGGCATGTTTGGATCTGTTAAAAATGAAGTTCCATAAATTGTTTGAGGCGCACTAAACCCTTTCTGAGTAGCTTCAAAGGATATTTCAGAATCAATTTTTTCTGGAGCCTGCCACTGTGTTTCTTGATTCAAGGGCTTTGCATATGGAATACCATAAAAAAAATTAATATTGCCACTAACAGTGCCAGTAAATTTACCAGCTCTGCAATGAACACTTATATCAGACATCGAATAAGTATAGAGGCATTTAAATAAAAATTTATAGATCTACATTTTTAAATCTTAATTTCTTATATAGAATATATATATAATGCATAAATCGTAAAAATAATTATTAAAAATATGAATTATTATGTTGAATCTATAAAGTATTAATGGAATCATTACATTTCATCAAATTTAGAGGTGAAAAATGACATTAGTAGCTACAATCAAAGAAAGAACCAATCTTGATCTCCATAACGAATTGATCAAAAAGGCCGAGGATCTCATTCCTATTCTTAAGGAAAGGTCAGAATCTGCTAACGCTGATAGAAGAATTCCAAAAGAAACTATTCAAGATATGAAAGATGCTGGATTTTTTAAAATTCTACAACCTAAGCAATACGGCGGGTATGAGCTAGACCCCCACACCTTTTCAGAAGTGCAACTGAGAGTTGCTCAAGGGTGTATGTCTACTGCATGGGTTTTGGGTGTCGTTGGCATCCATCCATTTCAACTAGCATTATATGATGATAAAGCTCAGCAAGAAGTTTGGGGTGAAGACGACAACACCCTAGTTTCATCCTCATATGCGCCAATGGGACAAGTGACCCCTGTTGAAGGAGGATTCAAGTTCTCAGGTCATTGGCAATGGTCTAGTGGATCTGAGCATTGTGATTGGGCATTACTGGGTGGTTTAATTTTTCCACCTGAAGGAGGTGCGCCAGAATATAGAACCTTCTTAATTCCAAAAAGTGATTATGAGATAAAAGATACATGGTACTCAATGGGCTTGAAGGCTACTGGCAGTCAAGATATTCATGTTAATGATGTTTTTGTTCCAGAATATCGAACCCATAAGCAATCCGATGGTTTTAACCTCACCAATCCAGGCTATGAAGTAAACAAGAATAACCTATACAAAATACCATGGGGTCAGTTATTTGTTAGAGCTGTGTCTACCCCAGCAATTGGTGCTACAAAAAAAATGTTAGAACTTTTCATAGAAGGAGCTAATAATAAAGCTTCAAGCGACCCATCTAAATTAGCCGGCGATACTCATACTCAATCAATTGTTGCCGAAGCATCTGCAAAGTTAGATGCATTAGAAACTGTGATGTTCAGAAATTATGATGTTATGGTTGATCAAGCCGGTAATCAGGGAGGCATCCCCATAATTGAAAGAGTAAAATTTAGATATGATGCTTCTTTGGTAATAGAAAAGTGTCTAGAAGTTGTTGATACACTTTTTTCCAATGCTGGCGGTGGTGCAGTATTTGCTGGCAGTGACATTCAAAAAATATTCTTAGATGTTCATACCTCTAGAGCGCATGTTGCTAACAATCCTGTAAGTTTTTCAAGAAACTATGGAGCTATGCAGCTCGGGGTAGAAAATACAGATTATTTTGTCTAGTACTTACAAATGGTAACCACCATCAACCGGAATGCAATGACCGGTGATGTAGCCTCCTTTGCTTGAGGCTAAAAAAACTGCCGTATCTGCAACTTCTTTAGGTAGCCCGAATCTCTTTATGGCAAGTGTATTCATAACAGCCTCATGCCAGGCTTCATCAAAGAAAGTATTATTTTCTTCTCTTAATCTATGAAAAATCCCGGTATCTATTACCCCAAGAGCAATTGAGTTTGCTCTGACACCATTTTTTCCTTCTTCTTTTGCGATACCTTTCAAGACATGCTCAATAGTTGCCTTTGGTGCGACAGAAAGAATATCGCCTGGAGGATATTTAAATAATCCAGCCGAGCTAATGAAAACTATAGAACCTTGTGACTCTCTAAGGTATGGCAATCCAAACTTAACAAGGTTAAAAAAACCATTAATATCAGCATCAATGACCTCTCTCCACAATTCAATATCAATTTCACTAATAAATTTTTGCGGAATATTAAATCCAGCCGCATTCACTAATGTGTTAATCGACCCGAAATCTTTCACAACTTGCTCAAAGGTGTCCTTTACAGATTTAGAATTGCTGTTATCTAATTGATAGATATTTACATTAGTATCAATTTCATTTGCCAGGTTAATAGCGGCCTGTTCATTTTTGTAATAGGTAATGGCAACCTTTGCGCCTGAGTGAGAAAATTCTTCAGCACACAATGAACCGATGCCTCCGCTGCCTCCTACAATAAGTACACATCCATTTTTAAAATTCTGATCTATCATTTAAAACTTTTTTCAATTAATTTTCTATCCGATAAGGCTTCTCCCAGTTGACTAGTAAATTGTACTGCATAGACTCCATTAATGGCCCGATGATCATAACTAAGAGAAATTGGTAAAAAGCTTCTGCCTTCAAAGCCAGCTTTTGATGAAATAACCTTCTCATAACTCTTCGAAATTCCTAAGATAGCTACTTCGGGAGGGTTAATTATTGGTGTGAAGAATTTCCCACCAATTGCTCCCAGAGAACTGATGCTAAAAGATGCTCCTTTTAAGTCAGCAATATTTAATTTTCTTTTTTTCGCAGCCTCGGCTAATTCGTTGATCTCTGATGAGATATCTACAATTGATTTTAATTGGGCATTTTTTACATTTGGCACAATTAATCCCTCAGGCGTATCTATGGCAATACCTAGATTGACATAATCTTTTAAAATAATATTTTCTAAGTTTGAATCTAAAGAACTATTGAGTAATGGGAACTCGTATAGAATTGCAGTTGTAATTTTTGCAATAAAAGCTAATGGAGATATTTTAACTTTATGCTTTTTGCACAATTGAGCTCTGATATCAAGCAATATTGTTAAATCGCATTCATCATGTTGAGTAACATGCGGGATATTAATCCAAGATGTATGAAGATTAGCCAGAGAAGACTTCTGAAACTTAGAAAGCTTTTCTTCTTTGATTGAACCCCATTTTGAATAATCAATATCAGGCTGTGTAAACTCAAAGCTATTGCTTTTGTTGGCAGAAGAAAGTTGAAATGTTACAAATACATGCAAATCTTCTTTTACTATTCTCTTCTTTGGACCGCTTGGCGTAACAAGCGATAAATCGATACCAAATTCTCTTGCAAGCTTTCGAACCGCAGGTCCTGCGTAGATATTTTTACTATTTAAGGTGGGAGTATTTTGCTGTTCATTTATTAATGGTGGTTTGGATTCAATCTCTTCTACTCTTTCAGAGATAATGTGATTTTCCATAACCTTTTGCTCTGAAGCATTTTCTTTCTCATGCGGTGCTTCTTGGTCTGTAGTTTCAATTTGCAAAAAAGGCGAGCCTGAACTGACGGTATCACCAACTGATACTTCAATAGAAATAACTTTACCAGCTAAAGAAGCTGGGATTTCCATTGCAGCTTTATCAGACTCTAAAACAATAATTGGGTCTTCTGAATCAACTTGATCACCTGCTTTGACGCAAATTTCAATTACTTCAACATCTTCAGCTTCACCTAGGTCTGGAATGTTAATAATCTTTTTAATCATCAAACTTCCCAAGGATTTGGTTTGCTTGAGTCAACCTTTAATTTTTTATAAAAAGATGTAATTTGTTTTTTACTTATATCTCCTTTTCTAAAAAGAGAGTAAATCGCCATTCGCGCTATATTGTTTGCATCTACTTCAAAAAACTCTCGAAGTTTCTGCCTTGAATCACTTCTTCCATAACCGTCAGTTCCCAAGGTGTAGTAAGGTGCTTTAATAAAACCTCTAATTTGCTCGGGATAAGCTCTCATATAATCAGTTGCCGCAATCACAGGTGTATCTGAACTTGGTAAACATTCCTCTACATAAGTTTTCTTTTGTTTAGCGGTTGGATTTAACTCATTAAAGCGTTCTTTTTCCATCCCATCTTTCCTTAACATATTGAAGCTAGTAGCACTCCATACATCCGCCTTTATTTCAAATGATTCTAATACTTTTTGCGCCTTGATTGATTCATTTAAAATTGATCCGGAGCCAATTAATGTGACTTGAGGGTCACTCTGATCAATGAGCTTATAAAGACCTTTTATAATTCCCTCATCAGAATCTTTTGGCTGAGGTGGTTGTATGTAGTTTTCATTTGTAACAGTGATGTAGTAGTAGTAATTTTCTAAATCAACAAACATTTTTTTTATTCCATCTTTAAAAATTACTGCCAATTCATATGCATAGGCTGGGTCATAAGATCGACAGTTAGGAATTGTTGAAGAAAAGATGTGACTGTGCCCATCCTGATGTTGTAAACCCTCACCATTTAATGTTGTTCTTCCGGATGTTGCTCCGATTAAAAATCCTTTTGCTTGAGAGTCACCGGCTGCCCAGGCAAGATCATGGATTCGTTGAAAACCAAACATAGAATAAAACAAATAAATTGGAATCATCGGAATGTTATAGTTTGAATATGCTGTTGCCAGAGCAATCCAAGCAGAAAATGCTCCAGCTTCGTTAATGCCTTCTTCAAGCATGACCCCATCTTTAGATTCTTTGTACCACATGACTTGATCAGCATCTTCAGGTTTATATTTTTGACCCTCAGAAGAATAAATGCCTATTTGTCTAAAGAGCCCCTCCATGCCAAAAGTTCTTGCCTCATCAGGCACAATAGGAACAATTCTCTCTCCAATATTTTTATCTTTTATAATGTCTGTCATCATTCTTACAAATCCCATTGTGGAAGAAATTTCTTTGTCCTCAAAACCAAGAGTGTATTTTTGAAAAATAGATTCTGATGGTGGCAATAGTTTTTTGGTATGACTCCGTCTTCTAGGTATTGGGCCGCCTAAGCCTTGTCTAATTTTTAACAAATATTGTATTTCAGGTGAATCTTTTGGCGGCCTCACATAAGGTAAATTTTCAATATCTTTATCTGAAACCGGAATATCAAATTTATCTCTAAATGATTTAATATTATCTAAAGTTAATTTTTTTACTTGGTGAGTAGTATTATCTGCTTCTCTTGACCCAGTCCCATAACCTTTGGTTGTTAAAGCAAGAATTACCGTTGGAGCCCCTTTTGTATTTACTGCCTTATGATAAGCGGCATAAACTTTATAGGGATCATGCCCTCCCCTATTTAATTTATAAATGTCTTCATCTGTAAGATCATCAACCATTTCTAAAACATCAGGGTCTTGTCCAAAAAATTTTTCTCTCGTATAGGCCCCACCTTTTGCTTTAAAATTTTGAAGCTCTCCATCAACAACAGCATCCATAAGCTCTTGAAGTTTTCCCTCTTTATCTCTTGCAAATATTGGATCCCACAACCTTCCCCATATAACCTTGATTACATTCCAACCAGAACCTCTAAACTCCCTTTCAAGCTCATGAATAATTTTATTGTTACCTCTAACAGGACCATCTAACCGTTGTAAATTACAATTTATAACAAAAATTAAATTTTCTAATTTCTCCCTACCAGCTAAACCAATTGCACCTTTAGATTCTGGCTCATCCATTTCACCATCTCCACAGAAGACCCAAACCTTTCTGTTATTTCTGGGCGCAAGACCTCTAGATGAAAGGTATCTCATAATATTAGCTTGATAGATTCCCATTATTGGACCTAAGCCCATTGAGACTGTTGGGAATTGCCAATAATCAGGCATAAGCCAAGGATGAGGGTATGATGATATGCCTGGTTTATCCACCTCGCGCCTAAAATTATCCAAATCATCCTCAGACAAATAGCCCTCTAAGAAACTACGAGCATATATACCTGGTGAAGAATGGCCTTGAAAGTATATTAAATCCTCTTGATTATCTTCTGAACCTTGAAAAAAATAATTAAATCCAATGTCATATAAAGTTGCTGATGATGAAAAAGTTGCAATGTGGCCCCCCAAATCATCTGATGACTTATTAGCGCGAAGAACCATAACTAATGCATTCCATCTAATAAGAGATCTGATCTTCCGCTCCATAAATAGATCTCCAGGCATTTTTGCTTCCTCGTTTACAGGAATTGAATTTCTAAAGGGGGTTGTTAAGTTGTAATTTGGAATAGTTCCGGATTCGGTTAATTTTGATGCAAGTTTACCTAAAATTAATGAGGCTCTATCATTGCCCTCCTCGTTAATAATATTTTGCAAAGCATCTAACCATTCTTTAAGTTCAGGGTCATTAGCAGGAATATTTGTTGGTGGCTGATTTTTCAAAATTTATTTATTTTTTTAATTTGACAACGCTGTCATTATATATCGATTACTTTTAAGTTGTTATTATATTGCTTCTATAAAATTTCACCAAAAGGTAAATAATTATGCGTTTTTCATATCATCCATCAATGTGCGATCCTTCATTTTACTTGGAGCTAGGCAAGGCAGCCGAAGCTGCTGGTTTTGATGCAATCACATTTCCAGACAGTATATGTTATCCAAAAGAATGTGACTCTACCTATCCATATAATGATGATGGAAGCAGAGAATTCCTGGATGGTGTTCCCTTTTTGGAGCCATTCTCTATTATTCCAGCAATTGCAGCTGTTACAGATAAATTAGAGTTTTCTACATCAGTATACAAGCTGGCTCCTAGACAAGCTGTTACAACTGCTAAGTTCGTTACTACATTAGGCGTTATGACGAATAATAGATTTCATTTTGGTATTGGAGTGAGTCCATGGTACGAGGATTTTCTTGCCACTGGAGAGCGCTGGGAAAAACGTGGAAAAAGAATGGATGAGCAAATTGATATTCTTAAAGGTTTAATGAATGGAGAATATTTCTCTTACAAAGGAGAGTTTTATGATATTCCCGAGCTAAAGCTTTGCCCTGCTCCAACAAAACCAGTTCCCATATTAATTGGGGGACATTCAAAGCTTGCTTTAAAAAGGGCTGCAAGAGCTGGAGATGGTTGGATAAGCGCTGGATTAAGCTTAGAGGAAACAAAAACACTCATAGATCAAATAAATGAGTACAGAGATGAATTTGGAACACTGGATCATCCAAATTATCAATTCCAGGTAATGGGTGAAGCTGCCTATTCACCAGAGGGAATAAGGCAACTCGAAGAACTAGGCGCAACGGAAGTCATAGTTGCGTTTAGAAATACATATGAAGGTGGGCCAGATGAAAGAACACTTGATGGAATGATAGCTGAAATTAATTGGTATGCTGAGGAAGTTATAAATAAATCAAAGTAATATAAATGCAATCAATAATGGTCGGGATGGCCGGATTTGAACCGACGACCACCTCACCCCCAGCGAGGTGCGCTACCAGGCTGCGCTACATCCCGAAAACTTAAAATGAGTATCTTAAATTAATTATAAAAAATACAGCGATTCTATTGTAAAAAATTAAAAAAATAACGTAACATTCCCATCGATCTAAATTATGGTTGCAATTTTATATATCATATTTCTTTATCATTATGTTATTTTTATTTAAATGTTAGTTTTTTTTATTTTGATAAAGTGATTAGTAATGGTATATACTCTGATTTTAAGGTTGATACGCGTGTTAAAAAAATTGAAGTTTTTGCATAAAACATTGCCAATACTGATACTTTTAATACATAATACAGTTTTCTATAATAGTAATAGTAGGAGTTAGGAAAAAATGGCTAAATTAAAAAATAAATTAAGTTACTTGCTTGCATTAGTTGTGCCGATATTTACGGTAAGCGCCATAGCTGATGATGAGCCAAAGTCTGCCGGTTCAGATGAAGCGGCTAAAAAAAGTGCATCAGGCGGTCTTAGTGCCGGAGCCATTGCAGCAGCTGTAGCAGCTGCAGCAGCAATAGCAGCTGCATCTGACTCAGATAGTAGTCCTGCACCTACACCGGCTCCAACACCGGCTCCAACACCAGCTCCAACACCGGCTCCAACACCAGCTCCAACACCAGCTCCAACGGAAGTCGAGGAATACATCATTGAGGAAGTTGTTGATACGGTTGATGTAAGTACAACACAGTCCAATGTTACTTCTAATGTATCTGCTGTAACTACAGTTCAGACAAGAGTCAAAACACCTGCAGTTGCCGCAACAACAGCTACAGTTTCAACACAGAGAACCAGAGCTAATACTGCGACAGAAACCTATACAGCTACTGGAACAGACTATACTCAAAGAAGACCAGGAACTAATGCTACTCCCCTATCTAATGCTGATAATAGTAATACAGTTGATGCTGACGGTGATCAAGTCTACGTGATCGAGTATCAAAGAGATGTTGGTGGTAATGAAACATATACAACAGACGTCGTTGTAAACGTACCTGCAGTAGATGCGGTTATTGAGACATATGAAGTTACTCTTGAAGCAGCTACAGATGTTGTATCGCAAGTACCTGTAACAGTTAGCACTCCATCTACTGGTACTGCAACAGCTACAGCAACAAGAACTAAAATATCAGATTAATTTTTCTTTTATATTAAAAAAAACCTGCTTACGCAGGTTTTTTTTTACTTATAAAAAAACGTAATCTCTAGCTCTTCTAAATGGGGATGAATTGATTGGACAGATCTAAGAACTTTTCCATATTCAGAGATCCAGTACTTATTTTTTCCTCCCCAAGAAATAACAGTTGATTGAAAATCTTCTTCAAAATATTTAGATATTTTATTTCTTATATGAAAGATTTCCTCATCGCCAATATATTTTATAGTCGAGCTCATCTCAATCATTGCTGTGGGATTCTCTAACATAATAAGCTTATCAGATTTAAAATAACTCAGAGTAAAGTCGTAATCCCATTTATTAATAATTTTTAAATTCTTTATTAGTCCAATAGATTGAAGAACTTTGCCATTTTTAGTGTACAGACGTGAGTTATCAGCACCGACCCATTTATAGAGTCCATTATCAGTATCTGAAAGAGTATATATCCCTATATAGCGCTTACCATAACTTACTTTAATAAAGGAATAAGGCATGGCATCGTAATACTTTCTATCTACAATAATATCTGGCGCTCCAAATGTAATTTCTTTCACCAAAGATGGTAAATCTTTAACCTCAATAAAAGAACATGATGCCAGAAATAGAAATGGGAATAAGGCCCTAGTCATATAAATCATCATAATCTCTAGTGAATGCTCTTGAATTTGCTTGCTCGGTCACACCATATAAATAAAATGCAGGATTTAAAATAGCAGCTCCATCTCTTGTCAAAGGCTTCAAGCCCCAAGGAAATGATTTTTTTGAATACTCTCTACCAAAAATATCTAAGGGAACAACAAAATAGAAGCCCTTATCAAAACTGCCTTCTCCGAATTCTCTAGCACTAATATCAGTTTTAGAGAAGAATGCTCCCAAAATAAACCCGCTAGGAAAATATCTTGAAAAGTCTATATTTACTCCGGAATCGCCAGCGAGAAACTTACCACCTTTTACAGCCAATAGTATATTGGATCTTGGCTCAGCATAATAGAAATTAATATGCCCTGTAGTTGTTTTATAATCCAATAGACCCAATTTCCCATTGTAGTCTCTTTGCTGAACTCTATAAATATCAGCACCAATAGCAAAGTCCTTATAAAAAGGTCTATATAAAACTTCGCCTCCAAAACCAGAGAACATTGGCTCTAAGACGCCTCCTGATAATTTATAATAAAAATCTTTATAAGGATTTTTAAAAATATTTAGCTGTAATCTATCGAGGGAAAAATCTTTGGTTCCCTTTAGGTATTCTGCAATATCAGTTCTGACATGAGGAAGGATGCTGTCTGACTTTAGTTTAAGTGAGCCTAAATTATTCCAAACTCCTACACTGGCATCCGTACTAAGAGTTATGCCATGAGAAAAAATAATTTCAGAGGTGTATAGGAATCTTAAATCTCCGAACAAAAAGTTGTCCGGCCCTCCTATCTGAGCGCGAAGTGATGGCTCAAGTGACCAGAAATTTTTTGGAAATATACTGACTGGATTATATTCATACTGTGTATTTTCATATTTATCTGGGTATAGCTGTATATCTCTCTTGGTAAGTTTGTATAAATCATCATCAGCATTTTTTGAAAAAGATTCACGATCAATGACAATCTTTGCCAAAGCCATACCTGCATTAATATTTACCATTTCAAAAGTTTTGATTTCATCAGGGCTAATTTCATCAAGCACTCTTGCAACTCTTCCAGCCGCTCTTGTATGACTTGAATGAGTGGATTGTGAATATGAAATAGTTATTTTATCGTCTTTTTTTGAAGCTTTTTGCAATAAAAGATCTCTTTCTTTCAAATTTTGAAGCAAAGCTCTGTAATAATACAAATCATTATCTCTTATTATTGATTTAATAGTTTCAGAATCTTGAATTTTTTTATAAGGATCAGATCTTTTTAAAGATTTATTCTTTTTACCTAAGTTCATGCTATATGAAAATCCAAAACTTACAGTATTTCCTTTTACGAAGCTTGATTTAATTATTAAGTTACTGCTTAAGGGGTACACTAAACCAAAATTTATTCTTGACTGAGTATCTTTTACAGGTCTAGTTGCAAATCTAGAACTTGCTCGCCCCAATCCAAATGCCTCATCTCGGTATTGCGTTGTATCATATTCGATTTTTACTCGAAGACCCTTAAGATTGGGTAAAAAAACTTCAGCCCCTCCAAAGAAACCCATTTTTCCACGAAAGTACCTCTCAGTTGAAAACTCACCACCTTGACCGCCTTCTTTATTCGTTATTCTATTATTAAATTCTGATGATACTTTAGCCAATGGATTCGAATATCTTTTGTCTGACAAATCACCCCAACCAATACCAAATGTATAGTCTATATTTTTAATTTTTTTTGAGAATGCAAAAAATTCAGCTTCAAATTTATTACTTCCCGCAAGATCTCTAATCCCAACTGCAATACTTGGTAACATATCAGTCTCATCTAAAATTTTTAGCTTTGCATCAAATCCCTTATCTTTATATGATTGATCGCCACTAAACCTTTTGTTATTGCTATATAGTGCGTTATCTATGTCAGTGTAGCCGTAACTTACTTCAAGCCAAGAAAAAGGATACGCTATGATGCTTCCTCTCATGTAAGGATCAATGCTACTCCAACTGAATCCTAATGATCCAGAATCGTGAAACCTTGCAGAAGGCATTTGAATAAGTCCAACCGTTCCGTAATTAGAAAAGCTAGGGCTCGATGAATGAATATATAGATAATCCTCAATTGAAGAAGATACTGGTAATGAAAAAATACACCAAAATGTAATGAAAATCTTTTTTTTACTAATATTTTTCATCTTATGGTCACATTGACCAATTCGTCCATAGTGCTAATTGCAATCTAATCGTTTCTTATTGCATTAACTGATGCCAATGAAAGAGTAAGACTGCTCAGAATTGGTGCAATTGCTGAAGCATACATAATCCCTTCAACTTTTCCTAGCTCCCTAGGTAGATAGATAATCGTTCCAGGATATATATCTCTATTTTCAGAAAAGGTAGTAAAAAACGGCTTCTCAAAATAATGTGACATACCATTTGGATCAACAATTATTAAATGTTTTGTTGCACTAGATTTTTTACCAGCTGCTAATTCAATATAATCATTTACTGAAAAATCTGAATTGTAAGGCAAAATCACTGACTGATTAAAATCACCAAAGAGATACACATGTTGAGGAAGAACAGGTATATCAATCACATCATTGTCTTCAAGCATTGTGTCGGCAGCTTGATTAGATTCAATTTTTTGAATATTAAACTCTGAGATCACCCTTGCAATAGATTCCTGTGATCTAAATTCTTCCGTTAGAATTTTAAGAAAGTCGCCAGTTAATGATTGACCTGATCCCCCTTTTCCAAGATTAGAAACAAGAAATGCTATAGTGTCTGCATAAATTCTTTGCCCAAAAGCTTTAGATTTTTCTTCAACAGACTTTCTGTATAACATTCCTCCAAAAACATATGCTTCATCCCTATAGCCACCTGCTCTTTTGATTAGTGAAGATATTGTTTCGCCTTCTTCAAGATTATATATTCCAGGTCTGTTAATTGCTCCAGATAATGTAACCTGAGGTATTTTTTTAATTTCTTTAACGTATTTTGGTACATTGACAGAATCACGAGGCTGAAGAATAAATTGATCAAGATTAGTCTTGTTTAGTTCTATTATCTCTCTTCCGAAAGAATTATCTCTTTCAATAAAAATTTTATCAACCATATAAGTATCTTGGCTAAACCCTCCAGCAAAAGAAATGATATCCTGAACGGTTTCACCGTCTTTAACATCATATATGGCCTCGTTGTTAACACCCCCAGATATCGGCACATAAAATCCAACTGGATCAACTAATATAGTGTCTCCAGATCGAAGATTAATATTAAAAATATCTGGATTACCTCGAATCATTGTTTCATATAAATCAAAAGTCTTAATAGCTTTGCCCGAACGTAAAAGCTTAATTGATCTATATGAACCATTCTTTGCAATTCCCCCCGCAACATTAAGAGCATGCAGAACATTAGAACCACCTGAAATGGTATAAACCCCTGGATTTTCTATTGAGCCAAGCATAATAACTTGCACATCTCTAACTTCTGTTAAAGTTATAAAAACTTCGTTACCAACTGTTTTTTCTAGAAAAAATTTTTCGACTATATTTTGAGCTTGAGAAAATTTTTGGCCAGCTAAATATATCTTTCCAAAATCTTTGAGTGAGATCGATCCATCTCTTTCAATGATTTGATCATTATAGATTTTTGACTTGCTTCCAACTAAATTAATTGTGATCTTATCTCCAACATCTAATACATAATCGCTATCAAAATTTGGAACGTTAACTGGCATAAACGTAGACTGAATAGAATTGAAAAAAGATAGTCCAAACCTTTTAAGCTGATTAACATCGTCATTTGTATTATCAACATTCATTCTATTTTCAAGGCTTTCGAGCTGCTTTTTAATAAGTTGAAGAGCTTCTTTATTTTTTAATGCTGAAGTCTTGGTATTCAACAGCTTGTCAATTTCTTTCTTTGTGCCTTCGTCTTCTTGACCAATTTCTTCCTGAAGTTCTTTAGGTAAGCTTTTTAAAAAATCTTCATCTAGCTCATTGCTTGCTTCCATAAGTGCTACTTGAGCTGATAGGCTAAAAGACAAGCATGAAAGAAAAATTATGAAAAATGAAAGATTTTGGATTTTAGTCGGTATAGGCATTTTTATCTCTATGCATTTAAAGCTATAAACTTTAAAGGTTAAATTTAATCAGATTATTATAATCAATTATATATTCTAGACTTAAATTTTCATATGATTAAGTGAGATAGAAGATATTTTAAATACCTTCAGCTATTAACTTCAATCTTGAGTGATAATTATTTTCAATATTTGGGCTAATATTTTGAATAAAGCTCTCTTTGGAGAGAAATCCTTGTTTGAGTGATTCTAGCTCAGGAGAGCCTAACAAGCTGCCTTTTCGGTTTTGCATAGAGCAAATTAGATTCGAAGCATCTAACAAAGAATCAAAAGTTCCTGCATCCATCCATATTGATGTTGAATCCATTTTAACAACATTAAGTGCATTGTTTTTTAAGTACTTGCTATTCAACTCTGAAATTTCAATCTCTCCTCTTGCAGATGGTTTTAGTGATTTGCAAATCTCTACAGCCTCGGTATCATAAAAATATAATCCGGTTACCGCTAGCTTAGATATAAATGTTTGCGGCTTCTCAATTATCCTATAAGGTTGATTATCTCTTATTTCTAAGACCCCATATCTTTCAGGATCATCAACCTCAACAGTAAAAATAGTTGCTCCAGATTTAAATGATTTGGTAAGGGATGAATTAAGATTGTTAGATAGGAATATGTTATCACCTAATATTAGAGTGCAATCATCATTATTTATAAATTTCTCTCCAATGATCAGAGCCTCAGCTATCCCATTTGGTTTTTCTTGAATGGCATAAGAAATCTCAACACCAAAATTCTTACCATCGCCTAATAGCTGTTTAAAGAAATTTAATTGTGACGGGCTAGAAATCACTAATACTTCTCTAATTCCCATGGAAATAAGTGTAGACAAAGGATAGAAAATCATGGGCTTATCAAAAACAGGTAGTAGTTGCTTTGAGATTGCAGCGGTAAGGGGGTGTAAACGAGTCCCAGATCCCCCGGCAAGAATTATACCTTTCATAGTTGTTTAATAGTATTAGACAGAGAGGTTTTCCAGTCAATGGGGGTGTATTTAAATGTATTGCAGAATAAATTACAATCCAAACTTGAGTTATTTGGTCTTGGAGCTACTAATTTAAAAAAATTGTTTTTAACTGGTTGAGCACTATTCTTCAAGTTAAATTTCTTATTAATTAGCAAGGTGATCTCTTTTACAAACTCAAATCTTGAAACTGCACCTAGGTCTGAAAAGTGAAATATTCTATTGATAGAATCAACTTTATCACTATTTTGCAATACTATCTTGATCCCTTCAGCAAGACTAATGCAAGATGTTGGAGATCCAATAATATCATCAGCACCATAAACAACCTGAAAATTTTTTTGAAGAATTTTATTCAATTTTTGTAAAAAATTATGTTCTGTTTCTAGGTGACTATAAAGCCAAGATGTCCTAATAATGACATATTTTTTTGCAAAACTTTGCACAGCTTTTTCTCCTGCCAATTTTGAAACTCCATATGCATTAATTGGGTTAGTTTGATCAGACTCTTTGTAGTTACCTTGAAAGCCATCAAAAACAAAATCAGTGGAAATATGAACTAAAAAAATATCATTCTTATTACAAAACTTAGCGATTTCTTCTACTGCATAGTTGTTTATAATTTGTGAGTCAAAATCTCTTTCAGCTTGCTCAACATTATTGAATGCAGCGCAATTAATTAATATTTTATTAGAATATCTAGAGAGAACAGTTTGTATATCAGAAATTTTTCTTAAATCTAAATCCGAGGAATTAATGATATTGCATTCAGGATTAAATTGATCACGCATGCATTGAGTTAACTGACTGGATCCTCCAAGAACAGTTATCATGCATCCCACCAAGACAAATTTTCTAAATACCAGCCAATAGTAAATTTTAGTGACTGATCAAATGGAGACTTTGAAATGCTGTCTGTATATTTCTTAAGTTTGGTATCATCAATTGAGTATCTTAGATCATGACCTTTTCTATCTTGAACAAAATCAAGATAATCAAAAGAATTTAAAAAATTAAATTCGCTATCCATAATTTTTAAGATAGATTTCACAAGGTCTAGATTAGAAATCTCAGTGCCACCTCCAATATTAAATCGTTCATTACAAAATAATCCCTGATGGTATATGGCAAAAATTGACTCGATATGATCTTCAACAAAAAGCCAGTCTCTAATATTCTCTCCGGTTCCATAAATAGGAATCTTTTTATTCGAGACTCTATTAAAAATTACTTTTGGAATCAGTTTTTCATAATATTGGCGAGGGCCAAAATTATTACTGCAATTCGTTATCAAATACTTCATTCCGTATGTTCTACCCCAGGACTGAACTAATAGGTCTGAGGATGCTTTAGATGCTGAATAAGGTGAACTAGGATCTATTTTTGAAAATTCTGTGAAAGATGGTTCATCGAAATTTAGGGAGCCATAGATCTCATCCGTTGAAATATGATGAAAGAGAGTATCATTATTGGATGATAAGATACCTTGAAGGATATTATAAGTTCCAATAATGTTCGTATTAATAAATTCCCATGGAGAGCTAATCGAGTTATCAACGTGAGACTGAGCAGCAAAGTGCACAACTAAATCAAATTTATTCTCTTGAAATAAGCTATCTATTCTTCCAGCATCCGTGATATCAATATTGTTAAATTTATAATTATGATGTGCATCCAAATGCTCTTGAGTTTTTAAAGACGTAGAATAGTCAAGCATATCAACATTCATAAATTCTATATTTGGAAACCTAGGGCATGCTAATGATAAAAAATGAGATCCAATAAACCCACTGCCACCTGTTACAAGAATATTTTTAATAGTTTTATTTTGAATCATAATTTAGATTTTCTAAGGTAACAAAAATAATTCACTTGCTTTCTTCCCAGCCTTATCCTTTTCAGAGAGAATGTAATCATCAAAATGTGGCCATTTTATATCAATATATAAATCATTCCATAGTAATGTTTCTTCAGACTCAGGAAAATAATTTGAATCAAGCTTATAGCTGATCAAGGTGTTAGGCTCTAATGTAATAAAACCATGCGCAAAGCCCCTAGGAAGAAATAATGAAGTAGATTCTTTTGCAGATATTTTAATACTCCCATAAGATAAAAAGGTTTTTGAGTCAGGTTGGATATCAACAAAAAAATCTTGTATAGATCCTTGCAATACATTAATTAACTTTGCTTGTGAGTGAGGAAGTTTCTGAAAATGCATTCCTCGGATTGTTCCAGCTGTGGTAGAAAAAGAGATGCTATCTTGAACAAAATAAGTGCTTGAATTTTCTTGATTGAATAAAGTGCTAAAAAAACCTAGTTCGGAATAGATTACTTTTCGATCTGTAAGTAACACTCCATCAAAATCTTCTAAATCCTTTCTTGGCATTAAACAATTATCTCAGTAGGAACAGGCAGCGGAAAGAGTAAAGTTGTACCTGGCTTAAATATATTTTTTGATTTCTTCAAAATATCTTCTTTATAGTTCCAAGATGTTACTAAAACAACATCGTAGTCTTTATTTTGGAGCTCTTCTTCAGAAATAATTGGAATATTAAAAATTGGAAATACTTTACCTATTTTAGTCGGCGTTGTATCAACACAATATCTTATTGTTTTGTTATCTAGCTCAAGAGTCGAGAACATTGTAAAAGCTTTTGCAGGTGCTCCATAGGCAATAATATTTTTTTCATTTTTCTGAGCATCTTTGATCTTATTTGTAATATATTTTTTTACTTGATTAATTTTTTCTTCGAAAATTCTGAAAACTTTTCCATCTTCAAATAACTCACTTTCTTTTGAAAGTTGATCAATCAATATCTGAGATTTTTGCTTCTTGGAAAGAGAGGCTATAAAAACAATTGATCCGCCATGGACGTCAGATAAAAGGATATCATTTAAATATAAGCCATGAATTCTAAGGAGATTCAGCATGCTTGTAACTGAATAAAAAAACATGTGCTCATGATATACCTGATCAAATTCTCCGTGAATCAATGTATCAATCGCGTAGGCATTCTCAATCATTACTATGCCATTTTTGTTAATTAATTTTTTCATACCTCTCAAAAGTTCTGACGGGTCAGAGTTATGAGCAAACATATGCCTTGCTATAACTAGTTGTATATTTTTCTTTAAATAAGTAACTTCTTCAGCAATATCTTGATTGAAGAATGAATTTAGAGTTTCAATACCATTGCCATTTGCCAATTTAGCAATATTCGAAGCAGGATCAACTCCTAAGACAGATAAAACATGAGGTTTTAAAAATGCAAGTAAATCACCGCTATTTGATCCGATTTCCACAACATCAGCAGAATATAATTTAGATAAATTTTCTTTTGCGTAATTAAAAAGCATTGAATAATGAGCATCCATTGTTGAGGACTTTGGAGTAATATATGTATAGTCAGAATATAATAAACCTTCTCCCAAACAATGTCTTAATTGCAAATTGCAGCAATTTGAACAAAAATCTAAGATAAGAGGAAATGTCTGCCTCTCCTTATTTTTGATAAATGTTTCGTCGAAATTATTAGCTGGTGGTGAATCGCAAAGATAGGTTATTTCTGAGATACTACCTCCACACAATCTACAGTTTTTACTTTCGATGATCATTCTTTAATCCATTTAAAATATTCAAATAAATCGGGCTTACTGCTTCTGTAGAATATGTGTTCATTATTTTTTTTCTTGCTAACTGCCCCATATTTTTTCTCATCTCATAATCTGCTACCAATAAGCCAATTTTTTCAATCCACTCTTGATGGTCGTCTACTAAATAGCCAGTAACTCCATTTTCAATTATATGGGTAGCCGTCCCAAAATTTGTAGATATAGAGGGTATTCCTATTGACATATATTGTAAAACTTTTAAGCCACCCTTTCCTTTTGCCCAATTACTTGGTATTAAGGGATATAATCCAATATCTATTCTTTGCAAATCTATAATCTCAGTCTCTTTTGTCCATCTAATTACTTCTATATCAATATCAGGAATATCATAATCAAAATTAGTGATCAGAAGTAATTTTAAATTATATTTCTGACATGCTATCTTAAGCTCCTCTCTAATTGAGTCTAGGTAGGAGGATGAAGTAAATGTTCCTGTCCATCCAAGAGTTAACTTTTTTTTATCGTCCTTAATTTTTTTTGGAAAAAATCTTAAAGCATCTAAAGAACATGGTATGTAGGTAGCTGAATTATAAATATTATTATTTTTACAATATTCTAAATTATATGGAGAGCTTGTAATCACGTCATTAGATCTTTCAATAAGTAATTGAATTTTTTTCTTATTTTTTAAAATACGTTTTAAAAAATTTCTATTATTTGGATCTGATTCCATATGAATGGAGTCATCGAAATCAAATATAAGCTTTTTTGATCTTTTTGTGTAAAGGCTCTCAAACAAAGTATCAATCAATGGAGTTACCCACATGCAAACATAAACACAGTCAAAATCTTTTAATCTTTTAAGATCTCTGATTCTTCGAAAATATCCTTTAATTGTTCCACAAACCTTTGATAGAAAATACCCCTTTTCATAAAGGATCTTCCATGTCTCAAATGAAAAAAAAGATGAGACGGTTACATTAAAGCCATCATTGCGCCACTTTTCGAAGTACTGCTCGTATTTCAATCTTTGGCTAGCTGCAAAACCTTCGGGATAAGGGCAGATTACTAAAATATTCTTTTGGTAATACTTGTCAGTCATCGAGTCTACTCTATCTCGCCTCTTTCTCAGATTTTTTAATAAGCAAATATACTATAAATATATAGATGAAGGTGTATTTATACCTTAGATAGGTAAAGTTATTTTCTATCACTAAGCTGTTCAAAGTTATCCCCAAACATATTGTAATAAGTACTAAAATAAATTCTGGAGATTTCGCATATCTCAAAACTCTTCCCCGTATCAAGAGAAAAACAATTCCTAGCTGAATAAGTGATTCAACAAAAAAGATTAATGAGCTGAAAGAATAAGGAAATGGCTTAAAAAGTCCTTCTATAAAACTTAAAGGTACAGAAACAAGCAATGACAAAACAGATGTGAAAGGAACTAAATTTTGCCTTGTTACTGATCCAATTGCATTTGCTTCTGTTAGGAAGGCTAATTTAAAGTAATTTAACGTAGCAAGCAGAGCATCGCTAAAGATCAAGACTCCTGAAAAAACTACAATACAATACATTAATAACATACGATGACTTGTATGAGCTCTAAAGAAGAATACTCCCAAGTATAAAAAAATAAAGATAATTCCATTCTGAATCTTAACTGCTAGCAAAATTGAGACTAAAACGGTTGAGAGCAAAAATCTATTTGCAATAATGGAGAACATAAGTGCAAGCTGAATACAAAAAATTAAATTATCTCTGAGACCTAGCGAGGAATAAAGCAGCATCGATGGCAATAACAGAGACAAAATTAGATATGGAATATAAGAGGGATCAATTTTTGGTTTTATTAAGACATAAGCGAATAAAAGATACACTTTATTTATCATGCCAAGAGAAGCATGAGTAGCAATTGATGGCATTGGTATAATTGAATAAAAGAGCGCGGGAATTGTTCTTTTAAAAGATGCAAGAGCAAAGCTTTCTCCTCCTCCACTCGTGACCAACTGACAACCGACCTCATCAAAAATAAAATTATCTCTAAAATCTCTTACGCATCTTAAGTATCCTCCAATATCTGGAAACTGGTTGCCTGCTATAAAAATATTTACAAGTGCAGCAATGCTAAATAACACTAACCAAAAGTAAAGTTCTCTTGAGTTAAGTTTTTTAAAGCCAAATAAAATAAATGCAATAATGAAACAAAATAATAAATTAGATGATTCAGATAAAAGATAAATAATAAATGATGAGGGACCATAATAGTCTAGCGATGAATCAAATATCATTTAGCTTAAGTGTGAAAAATAGTCTTATAGCAAGTAAAATTTGACCTAGTTCGTACTAGCATTGCTTTCATTAGAAATATATGAAGTTAAGATGAAGTACATAGTTGAGATTAACAATCCAAATACTGTAAATAAAGATACTAGAAATAAAATATTGGGCTGAACAGGGTATTCAGAAGACTCTATCCCTCGAACAATTTTTATTTTATATAGTTCATTAGTGCCAATTAAAGCTTTCTTTAATAGCTGCCCTTCTAGAATGCTTGTAATAGCTTCACGTTGGGATATAGAAGAAATTTTGGAAAGCTCTTCAGTTAAAAAAGAAATTCTTTCATTAATTTGGCTGCTCTCCTGCAGCTTAAAATAATCATCAGTCTCTTTAATTAAACTATCAATCATATATCCTATTTTTTCAGGCGAGCTTGTGAGAGATTGTATATAAATTAAATCGGCAAACTCATCATAAGTAACGGAAATCGATTGTTTGATAAATTTATTTAAAAGATAAGTATTGGGCACTGGAGAGTAATTAGTGCCAATCATTTTAAATTTTATAAATTTTAGCCTATTGGATAAATTCCAAATAGGCGAGTATTGCCCAGATTGTTTATTAAAAAATCGGCCATAAAAAAAATTTAGTCCATCATAATTTTCTTCGTATTTTTTGGTAACCCTCAAGGAGAAAATTGCCTCTTCTACTTGATAATAAAACTTTGAGGCATTTGAATTTGCCTGACCCAAAGCCATGGAAACAAACGAATTTGTACTTGCACCCTTAGCTTCCTCGTCTGCTTGATCAATTATAATACTAACTTCGTATAGCGGCGTTTGATTTACAACGTAAATTAATCCAATAAAAAAAAATGTTAATCCCGATAGCAGAATTGTCCTATATTTTAATTTAAGAGTTGTAAAATAATTAAAATTATTACTCATGGTTTGTACCCTTCTAAATTTTTAAGATTATATCTTATTTAGGATGATAAAATTTTATTAAACATCTCTAAATGTTTTTGAACGGCAATTTCAACGGTGAAGTTTTTACGGGCATGCTTAAAAGCATTAGACCCCATTATTTGTATTTTTTTCTTGTCTTGAATAAAAAATTCCATGGCATCCGAGAGAGCCTGCACATCTTTTGGAGGCACCAACTTTCCAGTAATATCCTCTATTATTACATCTTTGCAACCCCTAACGTTAGAGGTTATCACTGCCCTTGAGCATGATTGAGCCTCCATGAGCACCTTTGAAAAACCCTCTCTGTATGATGGCAAAACTAAAATAGATCCATTTTTTATGCACTCCTTAATATCTTTTTTATAGCCAGCATAATGAATTTTATTACTTAAGAAGGGCTTAATATTTGCATAATTAAGACTTTTAAAATTTGCATTATCAATATCACCATATAGGGTAAATTTACAATTTTTGTGAGTTTTTGAAACAATACTCGCAGCTTTTAAAAATTCAATCACACCTTTGTCTCTTAATAATCTTGATATCATAATAAAGTGACACAAATCATTGTTCACAGGTTTATCACTAAAGAATTCCTCATCAATTCCATTTCCTGAAATTAAAAAGCAATTGCTAGGTTTGCTAATTTTAGATGAAGTAAGAAAATTTTTGTCTGCTTCGTTTTGAAGTAAAAAATTTGAATGCTTGGACTTAATAATATATCTATATATTAGTAGAATAAGAATTTTAATTATTTGCTCTTTGTTAAAAATTTTAGAAACTCTGCTATCGCCCGAAAATGCTGAACCCATTCCAGAAATTGCATATATGGATTTAGTATTTTTAAAAAAATTTGCAATTCTTGCTAGAAAAATAGATCTATGCGATACAGAATAAATAAGTAGTGGCTTTTTTATATGTATTAATCTCATTAAAAAAAAAGAATTCTTTAAGACATTCAATAAACTAAATCTTTTTCTATGCGTATCTATTATTAAATACTCAATACCATCTATTGGAATAGGGTTTTGATCTGATGATGTTATAACTGTAAAGTTCCATCCTCTATTGATAAGACCTCGTATTAGTGAGATTCTATGGCTGAGAAAGAAACTTATCTCTGGAATTACTAAGAAAATATTTTTAGATATGTTTTTCATGCCAGGCAAAAAGTGTGGTGAGATTCCAGATTAAATTTGGCTCCTCTATTTTATAATTTACATGATCAGACCAGAGTGAGTCAATTTCAGAAAAGTCCATTACATCTGAAAAATGCTTTCTGCCATGATCCAAAGTTGACTCAGTATAATCCCTTAATTCATTTCTTAAATATTTACTCAAGGGAATATCAAAACCTTTCTTTGGTCTATCCATAAGCTTCTTTGGAATCAGATCATGCACTACCTCCTTCAAAATATACTTACCTGAACCATTGTTTAAAAGGAAATTTTGAGGGATGGAAGCTGCAAACTCAGCAATCTTGTGATTAAGCAGAGGTATTCGTGATTCTAAACTTACCGACATTCCAGCAATATCAACTTTAGTTAAAATATCTCCTGGCAAATAATCAATAGCATCACTAATCATGGCTTTTCTGAAAAAACTATGATTTGATTTCCATATTTCTGGATCCAATGAAATAGGCTTGTCATTTAGCACAAAACTATTATCGAATTGCGAAAGTTTTGAAAATAAATCATGATCAGATGAATAATTAAGAATCTTTTGTAATTTTATGAATTTTTGATCGATATTATTTATTGAGTTAGACATCAAAAGTTTTAATAAAGGTTTAATCAGATACAATGAATTGCTTTGGTTTAAGATTTCCCTCAATCCCAATGGAATCCTTCCTAAAGATTGCTTTACTTTCTCTCCCAAAAAGTATTTTCCGTAGCCTCCGAAAATTTCATCGCCACCATCACCGCTTAAAGAAACTGTAACTTGAGATTTTGTTAACTTTGATAATAGTAAAGTTGGGATTTGCGATGAATCTGCAAACGGCTCGGTATATATATCTGGCAATATTGAGATCGTATCTAAAAGATCTTTTTTTGAAAGATATAGCTCTTGGTGTTCTGTGCCTAAATGTGATGAAATATCTTTTGCGTGATCAGCCTCATTGAATTGGGCCTCCTCAAAACCAATTGAAAAAGTTTTGATTTTTTCCATTGAATTCTTTTGCATAAACGCAACCACACAGGATGAATCATAGCCTCCTGACAAGAATGCTCCCAAAGGTACATCTGAGATCATTGTATTTTTAATTTTTGACTCTAATAATGTGCTCAACTGAGATTTAGTTTCATAAAATACATCAGAGGTTATGGAGTGTTTATTTAGGTCAACACTCTTCAATGCAACTTTTTTATAATCCCAATATTTAAATTCATTACTATGACTGGAATTTTTTTTTAAAGGAATCTCAAGATAGGTACCAGGTTTTACTTTTTTGATTTCATTAAAGATACTTTTATCTGTTGGGATATATGATTTTTTTAAAAAAAAACTAACACTTTCATAATTAATAGTTAGTCTACTCTTAAGTGATGTCATCAATGGAGACATTTCAGAGCTAAAATACACACAGCTTTTATCTTGAAACCAGTATAGTGGCTTCTCACCAAACCTATCTCTTGAGAGATAGAGAATATTTTCTTTCTTATCTAGAACAGCAAAGGCAAACATTCCCTCGATACAATCAAGGGCATTCTTAATACCCAAGCATTCTATAAGATTAACTAATACCTCAGTGTCGCTATTTGTTTTAAATTTAATCTTATAATCTTTTTGAAGTTTCGCCATCAAATCTACAAAGTTATATATTTCACCATTATAGACAATGACATACCTTCCAGAGTGAGATGTCATAGGCTGATTTGCATTATGTGAAAGATCTAAAATTGATAACCTTGTATGCCCAAGGCCTATCCCTTCATGAAAATAAACATCTTGAGAATCTGGGCCGCGATGCTTTATAAGATCATTCATGGAATGAATCTTACCTATGATTTCATCTCTAGATAGCTTGCTGTCAATGACACCATTAATTCCACACATAATTAATTTTTATAAATAAATTGATGGAGCATGCTAATTAATAAGGCTTAGATATTTTGATGAGACTTTGCTGATTGAAAATCGTTTGAGAGTGTCAGCAATAATATCATCTTTAGAAAATTTTTTATATTGGATTGTCATGAGCTCTATTTTTTGAGCTAAATCAGATGAATTTAAATTTTCAAAAAATACTCCATTGAATTTCTCTTTAATAACTTCTCTATTTGCACTTGGACAATCAGAAACAATTGCAGGCATGCCAAAACCTAAAGCCTCAACCAATGAGTTTGAGAATCCTTCAAATCTTGAAGGCAAAATATAGACATCACATTTTGAATAAAAAAAACTTGGAGAGATATGCCCGTATAGAGAAACAAAAGAATCAAATTTGTGTGAGACTAATTTGCTTTTAAAATCCTGAAAATTATTTCCACTTCCACACACATGAAAATGAATTCTATTCTTAAGATCATTGCTTAAGTGCTCTAAACAAGCGAAAAAAATATCATACCCCTTTTGTTTCTTGAAGGTTCCAACAAGTAAAAAATTTACCTTATTATTTGGAATAATGTAATTTTCGTTATGCATCTTTAAAATATTAGGAATACCGTTATGAATTATCAAAAACTTATCACTATTTTTAAATTTAAAAAAATTTAAGAAATCATCCTTCATAACTCTCGACTGAAAGATAAACTTTGAACATTTTTTAATAGAAACGAAATAAAACAATTTATGAAAATAATACTTTATTGAATACTTTCTGATTTCTAAGCTGATGGTATTTCCCAAGCGCATAATTAGATTTGAAGATGGATACAAAATTTTATAAATTAGCCCAAGTTTATTAGAGTTCACAGTCGTGAAAATATTGAATTCCTTTTTTTCATTTAACTTATTCAATTTAATTATATTTTTAAGTAAATTGCTTCCCTCCTCAATAAATAAATATTTATTTTCTATAGCAATTTCTTCATACAGTCTTCTAAAAAAGTTCTGAGCTCCTTCTAGCTTATGATTAGGAATAATAAATACTGAGACGTTATTTTGTATATATTTTTGCATTTAAAAAATGAAATAAAAAGACAATAATCTTATAAATAAATAATCAAAAATTGCAGAAATAAATTCTTTCATCTGTTAATCATTTTGCGGATCAATGAGTAAATTTAATTCTCCTGACTCTTTGTATGCCTCTGAAAAACTGTCAAAACTTTCTATCACCCCATCCTTAAATATTAAAATTTGATCAAGCTCTTCTAAAATATCCATTTCGTGAGTTATTAAAATAATAATCTTGTTTTCTTTAAGCGTTTGAAGATTCCTAAGAAAGTGTGCTTTATTTGAGTTATCTAATGCGCTTGTTGGTTCGTCTAAAATTATTAACTCTGGGTCAATTCTAGCCATAGCTCTAGCTAACCCTAAACGTTGAATTTGTCCAGCACTTAAATTATTAGATGTTGGTAAATTTTTAAAATCTTGATTTGAAGTTAAAAAATCTAAATTTACAATTTTTTTAATAAAATTAATTGGATGAGAATTATTGGATGCAAAAAATATGTTATTCTCAATAGAGTCAGCAATAAGTCTAGCTTGGGGAGGTGCATATGAGATCTTTTTTAGCCAAGTAGTATTTTCATATATCTCTGCTTCAATACCATTGACTTTAATAGAGCCATTGCTGTGACGTAACAAACCCATTAAAACATCGCAAAATGTGGATTTACCTGATCCAGATTTGCCTGTGATACCTATAATCTTGTTGCTTTCAAATGATAATGAAACATCTTTTATTGCAAAGCTATCTTCTTTTGGATATTTAAAGCTTACATTTTTGAATTCAATTTTTTCTAGAGAACTTTCAGAAATATTATTATGGGTTAAAGCTGATGGAGGATTTAAATGGAGGTTCTTAATGATGTTTTCTAATGAATAAATATTACCTCTTATTTGAGAGGATGAGTAATATATTCCTTGCAAGGCTGGAAGCAACTTAAATGCACTAAAGAGAAAAACACTTAGCTTTGGAAAAGATTCAGAAAAATTAGTCCCTGAGATTGCGCTATAAAAAATTAAAGTTGTGATTCCAAGTAAAATAAAGGATTCAACAAAATATCTAGGCAATAATGCTACATTAAGATTGTGTTTATAAGAGTTCCCCCAAATAGCACTTGCTTTTCCGAAGCCTTTGATAAAGTAAGATTCATTACCCCAAACTTTTATTTGCTTCATAAGTTCAAATACATCATTGAGGAAACTTAATCTATTTTCGTGAGCTTCAGTGAGCAACTCACTATTTCTATATAATCTTGATCTAAAAGAAATATATATAAAGATATAGATTAAGGATAAAACTAAAAAAAATGCTGAAGTTAGCGCAACATCGACATACAAAAGTCCGCAAATGATAAAAAATGAAAGCATTAAATTTTTATTCAACATCATCGTTGGGACAAAAATATTCTGAGTCACTCTTGAAGATTCTTGGTATATCTCATTAATCATCTTATTTGATGATGTGCTCATCAAATACGACCATCTTTGGTAAATGTAATGATTTAATAATTTATTACCTAGAGTTACGCCACAATCTGTAGAAATTCGAGATAATAAAATAACGGAAAAGATTGCAGATAGAGCCCCCAAAAATATCAGAATAAAAGTGGATAAAAAGAAAAATATAAAAAAAGTATCAAAACTTTTAAATGTAAAAAAATTATATAAAAAATTAATTTGTTCATTTTCTAAAGATGATGATCCTGAAGTAGCTAAAAAAATTAGCGGTCCGAGCATTAATATTCCAGTGAGTTCAAAGATACTAGAAATAAAAAAAACTATTTGGCTTTTAATTAATGTTAAATTTAATTCAGATTTAGAGTTAAAAAAAATATCTAAATTCTTTAGAAGAAGAATCATCAAGAGTTCCTATCAAGTTGAATCATAATAAGGTCTTTGCTAAAAAATTTTGTGCTTAGTTTCTTTTTTGATTCAGAAGATAGAAATGCAATCTTCGAGTTAATATTTTTTCTATCTAATCCATCAAAATGTTTTATAGCCATCTGATAATCTTTTTGCTTTTGAGGGAATAAATAGCGTGGATAATATTTTAGGGCTCTAATGAACTGCTTAAATGCAATAGAGATATAGATTCTAAAAGTTAAAAAAACATTATTAAACTCATATAAATGCTTGGAACTTATTGCTGCTTTAATCTTTGAAATAAGGTAGCTGTTGCTATAATCTGATTTCAGATTGTCTATAAGATTGCTAATCTGAAATGAATCTATGTTTGAGTCATGGAAGGCATGCAAGTCTTTAGAAAAAATTGCAGACTCTAGCTCTTCATAATTTTTAGTATCTACCCCAATATCTCTTGTTATATTTATCAAAGTCTTGCTCTCAAAAGGATAAAAATTTATAACTTTTTTTCCCAATAAGTAAGCTTCGATTGAGGTTGTGCAACCATTCTGAATTAAAACTTTACTTTTCTCTATCCATTCAACAGCAGTATATTCCTTGCTAATAGTTACATTTGGATAAATTGAAAATGCAGAAATATATGTATCTACCCCTTCTGTTGGATGAGGTCTTAGAACAAATTTCTCATTGGGATAGTTCACAGCTAGCTCAGAGATTATTTCTATAAAATAAGAAAAATTTCTTTTTTCCTCTGCATACATTTGAATTACTTTATGTTGTTCTTTTAAATCATCATGGCCATGCATAAGTTCTTTGAATACGTAATCTATGTTGGAGATATAATTTGCAACTGAAAAATTTGTATTAATTAAAATAAAATCTTTGGACTCAACTCTATTAAATTTATTAATCAATTTCCTAAGCAAGTCATTCTTTTTTAAATTAAGTCTCGGTGATCCTACAGAAAAACATTGTACAGATGAATTTTTTTTATAATGATCCTTTTGGAAATCTCCCCAAGTTAAGATTTCATCATCCCCATGCAAACATGATGCATCAAGAAGCTCGTTAAGATTTACGATCCAATCATTTGGCTCACCTGGATATATTCCCCCCTCTTCATGTAACCATAAGATTGAGTGATGATTTTTCTTATAGTTTTTATAAATTGACATATCTGCAGGGAAATAAGTTTTAAAAATATTTTTTCCTATATATACACCATTCTTAAAAAAGCAACTTATTGAATCTATCATGTCATGCTGACCTAAAAAACAAATCGTATTCTTATCTAATAACTCATTCGCCATGACTAACTTTGCATCAAGTTCTCTAGAAATAGTTTCTATTGGAATAAATACAATATTTTTTTTCATATCTATTTAGTTCTTACCTTAAAGTATTCAACATACCAATCTAAGAAATTCTTAACGCCCTGCTCTACCGAAACAATAGGATTATAAGAAAAATCATTTTTTAATTTGTCTGTGTTACAAAATGTTACTGGCACATCACCGGGCTGCAAAGGAAGAAATTCCTTCTGGATTTCTTTATTAAAATAGTTCTCGATACAATGTATAAAATCCATTAACTCCACTTTTTCTCCTCTGCCAATATTTAATACTCGCCATTTTGCAGTGCTTTCTGAAGGAGATAAATTTAAGACTTGAGTATCTTCTGCGAAAGGAAGTTTAATAACAGATAAAATCCCATTTACAATATCGCTTACATAAGTGAAATCTCTAGCATGATTACCAAAATTATTAATTGAAATTTTCTGTCCTTCAACGAGTGCTTTAGTAAATTTAAATAAAGCCATATCTGGTCTACCCCAGGGACCGTAAACAGTAAAAAATCTTAAACCAGTGGTAGGTATATTGAATAAATATGAGTAGGTATGAGCCATTAACTCATTGCTTTTTTTGGTTGCAGCATAAAGACTAATTGGATGATCTACATTATCATTCTCGCTAAAAGGCAAAGTTTCATTTAAGCCATAAACTGAACTTGAAGAAGCATAAATCAAGTGCTCAACATCAATTTTTTTAGACAATTCTAAGATATTCAAAAACCCTCTAATATTTGAATCAATATATACATGAGGATTTGAAATTGAGTATTGAACTCCAGCCTGCGCTGCTAAATTAACTACAATTTCAAATTTTCCTTCATTGGAGAGCTTGTTCATTTGAAAATCATCTGCAAGGTCTATTTCAAAGAAATGAAAGTTCTGTTCTTTCATTAGCAGGTTTAATCTGTCTTTCTTAAGCTGTACGTCGTAGTAATCATTAAGATTATCAATTCCAAAAACTTCATGTCCAAGATCTATTAAAGCTTTTGACAAATGAAACCCTATAAAACCAGCGGCTCCAGTTACAAGGATCTTCTTCATAAAGATAATGACTCCATTGAATGTCCTAAAGATGATTTAACATCAAAGAAAACTGCATTCTTTTTTTGTAAACGCTTAAAATATTTAGGTCCCAGTTTGGTAAGTGAATGATGCGGTGAGATCAAGATAACAAGGTTGTATCTTGAACTTGGTAATTTTCTAAGAACTTTAATTTGAGCATTTACTTTTTGCTTGATCTGAATAGGATCTATTAAAGGGTCATATGCATGAACATTTTTGAATGACCGCGCTAAAATCTCTAGTACATCTAGTGCCTTGGAATTTCTTATGTCTGGACAATTTTCTTTAAAAGTTAGGCCCATAACTAATGCAGATGAGTTTTTTGGCAAAATATTTTTTGTTTTTAGCAAAGCAATTGATTCTTTAACAATATACTCTGGCATAAACTCATTTGTTTCCCTTCCAGATAAAATCATTTTTGGATGAAAGCCCATTTCGCTTGCTTTGTAAGTTAAATAATATGGATCAACTCCAATACAATGCCCCCCCACTAATCCAGGCCTAAAATCATGGAAGTTCCATTTTGTTTTTGCAGCATTCAAAACTTCATTAGTATTAATATCAAGTAAATTAAAGATTTGAGAGAGTTCATTGATTAAAGCAATATTTATATCCCTTTGGGTATTCTCAATGACCTTTGCAGCTTCAGCTACCTTGATTGATGAGGCCTTATGTGTTCCAGCTTTAACAATTTTTGAATAAATGCCATCTACCCTTTGCAATGATTTGCGATCACAGCCACTAACAACTTTTACAATAGTTGAGAGTGTATGTTTTTTATCTCCTGGATTAATTCTTTCAGGGCTGTATCCTACTGAAAAATCATAGATATATTTTAGTTTTGAAAATTTTTCTAAAATTGGGACACAGTATTCTTCAGTTAAGCCCGGATAGACGGTTGATTCAAATATAACTAAATCACCTTTAAGCAGGACCTTTCCTATTAGCTCGCATGCTTTTTTTATTGGGGTTAAATCAGGCTGTTTATTATTTTTAATTGGAGTGGGAACGGAAACAATGTATACAGAACAGTTTTCAATATCTTTAACTTTAGAGGTCAATAAAGAAGATAGTTTTTTTAATTTACTTGAATTTATTTCTCTAGTTATATCAATACCTTTTTTTAGTTGATTTATTCTAGAAGAAGAAATATCAAACCCAATAGTGTTGAATTTTTTTGAAAGAGCTTCTAACAAAGGCAAACCTACATAGCCCAAACCAATTACCGCAATTTTTTCTTTAGTGATTCTAGGAGACATGACTAACTATAATTTTTTATCCGCTATTATAACCTTTTGATTGAAAAGAATTACTAAAGAGGAATTATTAATTTAGATTTTTGTTAAACGAAGTTTTCTCTTATTGCTATACCAGCTTCTGCCATAGCTGACTTTGCACCTGCAGGTGTTTGCTCAGTAAAATGATACATACTCGCAGAGGCAACTGCAGAAACTCCACATAAAGCAGCATCAACCATGTCTTGATAGTTTCCAGCGCCCCCTGAACCAATAACAGGTATATTAACCGCATCAACAATTGCTCTGAGTAAATCTAAATCATAGCCTGTCATAGTTCCGTCTCTGTCAATGGAAGTAATTAATAATTCTCCTGCTCCTCTTGACTCAACTTCCTTTGCCCATTGAATGGCATCTTTTTGCTCATCAAATGTTCCTGACAAACTATAGCAATTCCATTGTTGATTGCCCTGCTTCTTGACATCTATACTTGCTACAACACATTGGGAACCAAATATTTTTGCAATGTCTTCAATCAATTTTGGATTCTTGTATGCTGATGTATTCAAACTAATTTTATCGGCCCCAGACTCTAAAAATTTTTGAACGTCATTAACATGAGTTATGCCTCCTCCAGCTGTTAGTGGAAGAAAACAATCATTGGAGAAGTCATTTAATGATTCAAAGTCAAAACTGGTTCCTTGAGAATTTGCTGAAATATCAACTAGGATTAATTCATCTACATCCCTCCGGTTGTAAACCTTTATTGCGGGAAGGACAGAGCCAACTCTTCTCCAACTATCAAATGATATTCCTTTAACTAGACCAAAATCTTTCCAAAGCAATGTAGGTATTACTCTAACTTTAAGCATTAAGAAATATTGATAAAATTTTTGTATAAAGCCAATCCAGCCTTAGAACTTTTTTCTGGATGGAATTGTGTGCCAAAGATATTTTTATTCGAGACACTTGCTACTATGTCAATTCCATAATCAACAGAAGCTGAAATCATCGAGGCCTTTTCAACTACAACGCCATATGAATGAACGAAATAAAAATCAGTATTATTGTGAATTCCAGTGAAAATGGATGGCACTTCCCCATTGGAAGAAATATTGATTGAATTCCATCCAACATGGGGCAAACGCTTATTACAACCTTGATCAGATAAATTTGTTACAACACCTTTAATTAACCCAAGTCCTGGTGTCGGATTTTCTGCTGAAGCTCCCTCATAACCTTTATCCATTAGCAGATGCATCCCAACGCAAATACCCAGTAATGGCCATCGATTTGAATCAAAAGTTTTTTTAAAAAATTCTACCCAATTATTTTGTTTTAGTTTGTTATAACATTCTGTGTAATTCCCCACACCAGGCAATATTAATGATCCATATTTCTCAGCATCTAAGGGGTTTTTGATTAATGAGGTCTCACCTCCAGCCAACTCAATTGCGCGTTTAACAGAGCCTAGATTGCCCACTCCGTAGTCAATAATTCCGATGCTCATTGATTATCATAATTAATTTTTATAAGACTCCCATCTTCACTTCGTAATAAGTTACCTTGAGAATCTTTTTTAAATAATTTTTTGTTTGTAAATTGATCGCATACTTTAATGAACTCCTCAACAGTCATTTTGAGCGGTTTCAATGTTTCTTCCAAGGATTGTCCAAGGTATTCCCATGGAAACTTTCCATCGAGTCTTTTTACAATCTCCATTCCAGTTTCTCTTGTTATTCTTTTTCTACGAATATGCAATGAGGCATGATCTGAGGTGCGACCAAATCCAAACTTTAGATACTTAAAATATTCATGGATAGCGGTTTGGTAATTATCAAGATTTTCATAATTTACCATTGAGCCTAAAGTAATATTTTCTGAAACAGTAAAACCAAAAGCTGATGCAACTAAGGCATTTGATAGACCATCCCATGGAATATAGTGGCCTAAGAAAAGCCCGGTCACGCCAACAGCTTGGAGCTTCTCATCTTCAGGATAGAAATAGGGTATTAAATCTCTTCTAGAAATTCCATCTTGACCAATTAAGTCATCCACACGAAGGCCTAATAATCCTCCAAATTCTTCAAGCCATCTTCTATCAAGAATATTATTTTCAGCAGCTGCAGCTGGGCCACCATATTCATTCTGCGAATTTTCTCCCCAAATAATTAATGGAATATTATATTGAACTGCAGCTCTAACAGGTATAGTAAAAATTCCAACATGCTCAGGCCATGAAATATCACCAACTTCCTCAAGACCAATCCTATTAAGCTTAGCTCTAATTAGTGGATTAGGTGACATTTCAACATAATCAACGCCTAATTTCTTGATATTTTCTATATTCGCCTTGCCAACATCAGTCAAAGCACATGTTGTTGCGGTTACGCATAATGGATTCATTCCAAGCTCTAATAATTTTACAACTTGAAATGTGCTATCTTTGCCACCACTCACTGGTATTACACAATCCCAGTTTTCTCCTTTTTTATTTCTATATTTTTCGAGAACAGCTTCCAACTCTGCTCGTCTGTCATCCCAATTAATTTCACCTCTTTCTTGAAAGCTCTCACAAGCATTACAAATACCAGCTTCATTGATCTTTAAATCGGGTTTTGTAGCAGGCATTACACAATTTTTACAATAAATTATCATCTCAACACTCCTCTAGTTGCAGCAATCTAAATTTAATTTCAGCTTTGCGCCAATCATCTTCTGTATCAATATCTTGAGAATGCAATTCTAACACTTCTAGAATACGGGAATTATTTAAAATCGGTCTGCCCTCTAACCATGCATCAGATCTTCCCCAATAAAATTGGCCAGCATCATGAAATGTATCCTCTAAATCTTGAGACCTCACATTCTCTTGATCTGGCTGCAGCATACTCACTGTCCCATCCTGATCTAACCTGAGGGCTCTTTGAATTGGATAATTGTATTTAGTTGCGGTAAAAACAAAATCAACTTTTTGCTCCGTAATGATTTTTAAAGCTTTGCTAATATCATCTGGCTTTACAAAAGGTGCTGTCGGATAAATGCAACATGCAAATTCTATCTCATCCTCAAGTCGTGAAATAGCATCTGAAATAACTGGTAATGTAGAAGTATGGTCATCTGACAAATTTTTATCTCTTAAAAATGGTACCTCAGCACCAAATAATTTTGCAGTACTAGCTATCTCTTTGCTATCAGTAGAAACTATCACCCTATCAAAACAACCAGATTCTAGAGCAGCCTGAATCGACCAAGCAATAATTGGTTTATTATTAAATTCTCTTATATTCTTTTTAGGAATTCTCTTGCTTCCCCCTCTTGCAGGTATTATTGCAACTTTCATTCAACTAACTAAGCTTAAAACAGAATTAGAAATATGAAGTCTGTTTTTTTCATCTAGATCTGGAAAGATAGGTATGCTTATAGCAGTTGAATAATACTTTTCTGCGTTTGGGAAGTCCTCAAATTTAAAGGTTTTTAAAGACTGATAATAAGGATGCCTGTATACAGGTATATAATGAAGGTTTGCGTTAATTCCCATCTCTCTTAGTTCTTCAAAAATTTCCTTTTTGGATCTAGCTGCATCTATTTCTTCTATTTGAATAACAAATAAATGATATGCAGATAGAGTATTTTCTATCACCTTTTGAAAAATTATTTTTGAATTATTAAAATCATCTATATATCTATCTGCAATCAGATTTCTTCTGGAAATAAATTGTTCAAGGCGATCTAATTGACTTAATCCAAGTGCTGCTTGAAGATCGGTCATTCTATAATTAAAACCTAATGAGATTTGCTCGTAATACCATGGTCCTTCAGACTTATTTGCAAGCTCTTTCTGATCTCGAGTGATGCCATGCGTTCTGAGTAATGATATCTTTTTTGCTAAAACGGGATCATTAGTAGTGCACATTCCCCCTTCAGCAGATGTGATAATCTTTACTGGATGAAAGCTAAAAACTGAAATATGGCTAAATTTACAAGAGCCAATAGGATTTTCATAATACCTCCCTCCAATTGAGTGAGATGCATCTTCAATAATTTTAAATCCATATTTGAGGCTTAATTGATATATTCTTTCCATATCGCAAGATTGTCCACATAAATGGACGGGTATTACTACCTTGGGAAGTTTTCCAGTTTTTTTTGCTTTGACTAGTTTTTCTTCTAATGAGTTAACACATAAATTATAAGTTCGCTCATCAATATCAATAAAATCAACCGATGCTCCGCAATACAGAGCACAATTTGCAGAAGCAACAAATGTAATAGCAGATGTCCAAACTAAATCCCCTTTACCAACTCCAAGTGATAAGCATGCAAGATGTAATGCAGAGGTTGCACTATTAACAGCAATTGCAAATTTACTTTCTACTATTTTTTTTACAGCGTTCTCGAATGATGGAACTGCGGGACCTTGAGTTAAAAAATCTGAATTTAAAACTGATACAACCGCATCTATGTCATCCTGAGAGATAGACTGACGGCCATATGGAATCATGTTAAATTTTTCCTAGTTTTTCAGAATTATCATTGATCCATGAGCTCAATTCCTCATCAGTCATCCAATGATCATTGGTTTCACTATCATATATAAAATCCTCTGATACTTTTTTACCCTCTTTTATTCGATGAAGATCTTCATCCCAGCCATTAATCATGGGTAAAATCTTGTAATAATCTTTATATTCATATGTTGATGCAGAGTCGCCCTCCCCAATCATTTGTTCATGAAGCTTCTCTCCAGGACGAATTCCAACCTCAATTTGTTCAGCATTTGGAGCTACAGTACTAGCTAAATCAGTTACTTTCATGGAAGGTATTTTTTTAACATATATTTCTCCACCCTCCATATCCTCAAATGCATGCCAAACTAACTGGACACCTTGCTCCAAGGAGATCATAAATCTTGTCATCCTTTTATCAGTAATTGGAACTGAGCCAGAAGACTTTTTTTCATGAAAAAATGGAATTACAGATCCACGAGAGCCCATAACATTCCCATACCTTACAACTGAAAATTTTGTAGCATGCTCTCCAGAATATGCATTGGCAGCAACAAATAACTTATCAGAAGCAAGTTTTGTAGCGCCATATAAATTTATTGGGCTGCTCGCCTTGTCAGTTGAAAGGGCAACTACACCTTTAACATTGCAATCAATAGAAGCATCAATAAGATTCATAGCCCCATTTATATTTGTTTTTATACATTCAAACGGATTATATTCTGCTGTAGGAACAATTTTAGTTGCTGCAGCATGAACGACATAATCTACCCCATCTAATGCTCTATAAAGTCTATTACGATCTCTAACATCACCGATAAAAAATCTTACTCTCTCCTCACCTTGAAAAAGCTTTGCCATCTCCCATTGCTTCATTTCATCTCTTGAAAAAATAATGATCTTCTTTGGATTGCTCTCCAATAAGGTCATCGGAACAAATGTGTTACCAAAAGAGCCAGTCCCACCAGTAATTAATATAGTTGAATTATTTAATTTATCTTTCATATATATATTTTATGTGATTAATTGCTATTTATTCTCAATCAAAATCATCTATTTTTAACCTATCTCCTTTTTTAAGATCTTTTTTAGCTATTTTACCAAGCGAGCTATGAAAATACTTAGGATGAAGTCCAAAACCAGGGCGAATTCTTTGAATATTTTTCTTCGAAAGAATTTCACCTTTTGCTATATCCTCAACAACATATATCGATCTTCTAAAACTAACATTTTGTTCTTCTACAGATTTCTTATTGAAGGATGGCTCTCCCAAAGATTGCCATGCGTTATGGACTTCTCTAGTTAATTTTTTAAATTCTTCAGGCTCCAATGAAAATTCACTATCTGGGCCATGATTATCTCTTGAAAGAGTAAAATGCTTTTCAATCATTTTAATTCCGAGCCCGACTGCTGCAACTGAAACTTCTGTTCCGAGTGTATGATCTGATAAACCTACTGCAACATTAAAACTATCTGCAAGGAGTTTGATTGTCTTAATATTATACTGATCAAATGGAGTAGGATATCCACTAACACAATGTAATAAAATTACCTCTGATACACCAGCAGCAGATACTGCCTCCAAGCAGTCTTCAATCTCTTGCTCATTTGCCATACCAGTAGAAATAATCATTGGTTTTTTCTTTTCGGCAACATATTGTATAAGTGGGATGTCGGTTACCTCAAAAGAAGCAATTTTATATGCTGGAACTTTTAATTCTTCTAGTAAGTCAACTGCAGTTTCATCAAATGGAGTGCTAAAACATAGCAAGTCAATCTCCCTAGCATAATCAAAAAGTTCCTTATGCCAAGCATATGGTGTATGAGCTTCTTTATATAACTCGTATAAAGTGTAGCCATCCCAAAGACCTCCATTAATTAAAAAATCATTGTTTCTTAAATCAATAGTCATTGTATCTGGAGTGTAAGTTTGTAACTTAACGCCGTCAGCACCAGATTCTTTGGCTGCTAAAATTAATGATTTAGCCATCTCTATTGAGCCATTGTGATTTGCTGAAATCTCTGCAATTACAATAGGCTTTGAATCTACGTTTACATTAAAATCTGCAATATTAAAACTAGTTGAAAAATTCATATAGAAATAGCCTTTTTAAAAATTAGCTCAGAGGAATCACCATCCTCGCTCTTTAAATTATAGCCGCATTTTTTAAAGAGTTTAATGCTTGCAAAATTGTCTGGTTGAACATAGGCGTGTATTTTAATGCTTTTATCACAAAAGAACTTTTCGGCCTCAAGTAAAATTTCTACGCCAAGCCCAAGCCCCCTGAACTTTGGATTGAGGTTAATAGAAACAACAAAAACGCCCCCTTGATCATCAAAACGTACCACTCCAATTTTATTATCATTTTTATAAGCAATTAAAATAGGGCAAGGTTGCTTACAAAGCTGAGTTTCAAACCATTTTTTATGGTCATATTTTGAAACTATCTTCTTAGATAAAGAGGTTTGGACGGATAATTTATCATTTTTCCACTTTAAGATATCTTCTTCGTCTGCTGTATCTGCATGACGAATCTTAATCATTTTGTTGAATGAGTTCCTGTGCGAGACGATTGACTTCTTTATCCTCCTTAAAAATCTCCATAAATATTTCAGACGCTTCTTTTGGGGCATGCTCAAAAGCAAGTCTCAATAGATCCATCCAATTCTTATTGTTCTTTGTTCTTACTGCCTCAATTTGATCAATAATGGATAAATATTTATTTTTATTCAAGTCATACTCCTTAATTTTACAAGATTGGTTGAGATAGAATTTCAAGCTACTTGAAACTACATTATATACGTATATTTATTTAATCTTTGTAATTTTAATTTTTTTATAATGCTCTCCTAGGAGGAATAAGAGGGGCTAATGGCTAGCACATAAAAAATTTGGTCCTTATAAGATGATTCAGATATTTCACTATCTATCTTGCATGAATTATATAGCTCATTCTTAAGTTCACTTACAAAAGATTTAGCAACATCGATATTAATCAAGTTATCGTTTTCTATGTATGAACCCAAACTTTGTGGAAAAAATAAGATGCTTCTTTTTGTAACATTGAATCCATCAAATAAACTTGTACATAAACTTTTTGGTGAAAGTAGATTCATTTGGTTCAATGCAACTTGTTTTTGGGTTTTGCTAAAAAATTTACTTTTGCTAATTGCATCAAAATACCGATATGAGGGCTTGTTATTAGGAGGCATTAAATCAAATTTTCTAGAATTGATTATGCGAATTTTTTTTTGCATTGGTGTTGATCTAAATAAGGCTTTTTGATCTGAAAAGACCACTCTACTGTCACCATATCGATAATCTGCCCAAGCAACAAATAGTTCAGTTGATATAAAAGCAGACGGCGGATAGAAAGCTAAAAAGTCATAGTCATTATATTGTTCAATAAATAACGAAAAGTTCTTTTGCTCTAAAGAGGCAGCGTAATCTGATTGGTTATTAAAATTTATTTTAAAAAAGACCATTGAAATAAAAAAAATTGCTGAAAATATATGAATATACCTTTTTGATGTGGGTAGAATATTTAAAATATAGGGAACAAACAAAACTATCATTCCAAGAATTGGAAGGAAGTTTCTAAGAGAGTGGCCTAAGGAGATCAATGTGATATCTTGAGTAAGTTTTAACGCGGATACAACCAAGACAAGAAAAATTAAAGCAATGCAGGTCAAATGATATGAATCTTTTATACCTTTATTTATTATAACTTTAAATCCTTTGGCAAGAATAAAGAATGATGGCAATACAAGAAAAAATAATATAAGAATATAATTTGAGTTTTGAAAAACCTTAGTTAAATCAGGAGAGATAAATTCATGATGAGTCAATATATATGGAGTCACAGGCAAAATAGGCCATGCAAGAATCATAAATGATAAAAATGATATCAAGCCAATAAAAAATATTGTTTTTATAGCTTTGGTTACTCTCAAATTGATCATGTTTGAATCAAATATAAGCGAGACGAGCAAAGGAAGAGCTATGATTAAAGATATATATTTAATAGATATTGCGAGGCCAAGCAAAAAACCATAAAGCAAATGATAGCTGGTAATCTTGTATTCTAATTTGGTTCCAATAGCAGTTAATAAAACTGACAGACCAAACAAAATGCTGTTAGGAGAAAGGTTATCTATCAAAATAAACCCTGCTGGATAGGCAATTAATATACCAATTAATAATATAGTTAATATCAAATGTTGCTGCAGAAATAGTCTAGAGCCTATGTAAATCATCATGCAATTAAAAAATATTATAATTGCTCTGGAAATCTCAATAATTTGCTCAACAGTTAAAGTTGAAGAAAAAAGATTAATCATGAAAGCGGATAATTGATTAATTGGAACTCCTGGATGAAGAAAATCCATAGAATGACCATTTATCAAGGTACTAATTATATTTGCAAAATAGTCAGGCTCTCCATCATATGCAGAATTTTCTCCAACACTGCCAATTGAGTAATATGGGTACGAAAATAATATTGCAATTAAGTAAGAAAAAATACCAATGAGAAAGCTCACTAAGATAAATTCTAGAATTGAATTTGATTTAAATTTTGAAAAAAGCATTACGTGAGATAAAAGAGTTAAAACTACACTTGGCTACTTAAATTAAGTATATATTTAAATGTCCTCTTAATAAGATTTATTCTGTTTTTCATTGAGCCTCCACCACCCTTGGCTTCCCCAAGCAACCTTTTTTTGAAACTTACTGGAAATGACAAAATTTTGTAGCTATTGCGTTTGGCTTGAGATAAAGCATAAAGATCTAATGAGAAATCATCAGGAGAATCTTTTTGAAGAAAGGATTCAAAGAAATATCTTGAAAAGATTTTTGGCTGAGCATTGATATCATTAAGGCTGATTTTTAACATCAATAAAACAGAAACTTGCATGCCAAAAGTTAATAAGACATCCAGCATAGGGCGCCCTCTTCTTTCACCCTTAACTAAAAATTTTAAGGATGGATCACTATTGTATGTTGATTGAAAAATCTTGAAGCCCTCAATTACATCAGCAATATCGGTCTGCATGTCAGCATGCGTCCAGGACAGAACGTCATTTTGAGATAATTTAAGACCTTCTATAATGTCATACCCATAACCCATTTTTTTTTGCTGCAAAATTAATTTAAATACCTCAGGATCGAGAGTATTTAATTCCTTTTTTAATATTTCTGGCGTGTTATCACTTGAGAATCCGTCTACAATTATTACTTCAAGCTTAAAGTCAATTGTTTCTATAATTTTTTTTATACGTTGAATTAATAATGGGACATTTTCAGGCTCATTGAAGCAAGGAATAACTATTGATAAGCTATTTATTTTAGTTTTATCCATGACTCTTTTTCATTAAAATCCTTCCAATAAGTTATTGTTTTTTCATAATTCTCATAGTCTTTTGGAGTGCCCCAGCAAATAAAATTCACATCACAATAATTTACAGTTTTGTTATCATTAATATAATATTGGAGCACTTTATCAACATAGTATTTATTATCGAGCATATCCTTGCTCCAAATCATCTCTTCTAAATATTTTAAAAAAACTCTGGCATGTTTGAACCAGAACATTCCGGTTGTAGCATGATCATTCATAGGGTTATCACTAACTGTTTCTTTTAAACAAATTTTTTTTATCTTTTGGGTCTCTGAATCTATATCTGCCCAGCTATGAGCATATGGGTTTTCATATATATTTTGATCATTAGTATGGCTGATCATTATTGCATCTGAAGATTTTTTTAGCTTGTTAAATTCTTCCATATTAATATCCATACCATTGTCACAAGCTGCAATAAATAGCTCTTCATTAGAATCAAGAAACTCTCTTGCAAGGAAACATCCAAAAGCCTGATCAAGCATTACATGATCATGAATAAACAAAGTATTTTGATATTCATCTAAAATCACTTGCTCGATTCCATTTTCTTCATGAAATTTTCTATCAACACATATAATTGTGTTAGTTTCTTTGGCAATATCAGGAATATCTTTCATTGCACATATAATCATAGGAAGTTTTTTGCCTGAATGCCGATCAGTTGTTTCTATGCATGCTTTATTAACTTTATACCCAGCTTCTGAAAACCTTGAGCCCTTCCCTCCCATTGGAATAAGAATAATCATTTGCTATCTCGACTGAAATTAGAAACCTTTTCAATCCAGTAGATATAATCCTCTAGATCATCTGGGGTACCCCACTGACAAAAATATTTTATATTCTCTGGGCACCAAACTGTTAAACCATCTTTTACTAAATAGTTAAAAGGAAGGCTCATATAATATTCATTATTGATATGACTATTATCATCAACTAGCTGATTACAGTACTTAGTTAAAATTGACATATTTTTAAAATAAAATACTCCAGGCGACTGTATATCCTTTGTCTTATCTTTATTCCAGGAATATTTTTCTCTAATTTCAATTAAATTATTATTTTTATCAACATTACAAGAAGCATATAGGTTTTGAAAGGGTATCAAGTGCGGATGAAATCCACTATAACATGGCAAAGAACCATCACAATTATTCTTCAATACCTGACGTTTAAATAGCTGGTAATTCCAATGCATATAATAATCACAATAACTTATGATTATTGGATTTGTTTCTGAGAGCACACTCGTTGCTTTTAGAACATCGACAACTGGACCCTTTTTTTTCCAATTAGTTATTGGAAAAATCGAAGCCTCGGGAGCAATTCTATTAAGCTCACCTTCCATATAATCCAATTCCTGTAAATGCTCGTCTCTACAAATAAAGGTGATATTTTCCTCATCTCCTGGAAACATTTTTACAACCCATTCGATGATTGGCTTCCCGTGCACCTCTATAAATGGCTTTAATTTAGTGTAGCCTCTTTCAACAAATCTTGAACCGTAGCCTGTCATTGGAATTATTATTTGAAAATCTTTTATCTTATCCATAATTCCGGTCGCTTTGTGCAAACTGCATCGATTTTCATATCACCCAGCAATGCTCTAAATTCTTTGATTCTATCCTCTGAGTGATTTTGTAATTCTGGAGATACTATGCAAATTTTGAAATTAGCTTGTCTAATTGCCTCATAGTTTGTTTTATTTAAAGGCAAATTATTAAAGCAGTCTACCCATATCCATGCAGCTTTATTTTTGAATGATAATGCATACTCTATAGGTTCATATTCAGAGAAACGAACAGCGAGATTATTTTTGCTTAAATTATTTGTTTTTAGATTATTTGCAATTTTTGCAAAAAATGGCATAGACATATCAAGAAAAAACCATTCTTGAATATTATATTTTTGCATCAAAGATATGCACTGCTGCTCAATCCCCTCGCTCTTTAAATTAAGAATAATTGGGCCTGCATGACACCAATATTCTAAAAAATGCTCCAATGTATCAACTTTTGATTTGTGATGATCAAATGGATCATGATGCAGGATAAGATCATCCTGATGATATCTAATATCTATCTCTACACCTGCTGATGAGGGAACATTTTGTAGGTCTTTAACTCTATTAATCCTATGATAAATCAGTTTCATTATTGAATTAAAGCTTGTCTGAATTTTTCACTTTCCATATTAATAAGTTTTAGTGATTCTTTTTCTGATAAAAACATAGGGCTAAAGTCTAATGATTCGATAGAACTCAAAATATAGTTGTATGAACATATAGTCTCTTGTGCACTAGCTGATTTTAAAATTTCATCTCCTGCCAGAGTAAATACCGCCTGGTCAGGAAAGAGAATCTTGGCAGGATCTTTATCAATGATGAAGAGTTTTTTAGAATCAAATAAAAATGATTCTAAATCAAATTCTTTAATAATTTTGTTAGAAATCTCCTTATGAATTCTTATTGCATCAATGGAAGATTCCGCCCAAGCAATTACACCGTGATTTTGTAAAAATATTACCCCCTCTGGTATTGATGAATGATTCATCTTCTTCATGATCTCTAAGGTCAGGTCTCTACCGGGAGTAGCATAGTCCACCAAAATTGCATTTGGGAAAAGTCTATTAATATAATCCCTGCCCTCAAATGAACAATTTAAAATATTAGCAAATACAGAATGAGTATGAATAACAAATTTTCCAAGAAAGGAATGAAAGCCAGTTTCTATTGAGGGTCTGTTATCTGTTTCAAGACGGAAGCTATTAATTTTTTGACTAAAACTTTCCTCAAGCACATTACCTTTTTTTAAAAATTTATTTAAAGCTACATAATCAACAATGCTGTACCCAGATTCCTTAGTCATTTCTTTTAAATTTGTTCCAGAGGCTTTGATTGCCATTTGAGAAGATGATAATTTAACAGATGTATTTCCTCCTCCACCTTGAACATATGCAACATCTCTCCCAACCTCTAATGACATTGCAATTAATGATTCTAAAAGATCATTCTTTTCCATATTCTGCAGCCTCAAAGATAAAATATGTAACAAGTAAAGTTACCACTCCAAAAGCATCCTTACGCCAATTTGGATAATCCACTCCAAGGTCTGATAACTCTGGAATATATTTATTAGCAACTTCTGAAAGCAATTCAGGAGAAATTCCACCATTGATTGAAATTTTTTGTTTATCTTCATCCAAATACGCCTGAGAAATCACTGTCTTATCTGCGCTATTCAAATCATCAATGATATTTTCTAAATAGATAGAGTTTGACATAATTAGATTAAATGCTATTTCAATTATTTCGTTAGGATTGCCAATATCTTTTATTGGATTAAGTGTGTGGGGTGAAATTAATATATCTGCATATTTTGACTGAGATTCTATAAAATCTTTAGAATCTTGCTCTCTATCCTGAAGAGCTTTAAGAACTTTTTCTTTTGTATAACCTCTTTTTAAAGTATCTCTTATTATCTTCCAATGATTAGCAAGATCTTTTTCTGGTTTAATGAATATCTTTAAATCATATAGCTGCCTTTGTCTGCTTAAATAGAAAGGATGCAGGCCTTCAAAAATAATTAAATTTTTTGGTGTAAAGGAGAGTGCTTTAGTAAAAATTCCTTCATTATGGTCATAAGTCTTTCTAGATATTTTTTTGCCTGACTTTAAATTATTCAACATTACAATTTCTTCATGTAATAAGTTTGCTTTTGGGTTCAAATGAGTGAATTCTTCCCACTTTACATGACCCCTTTGCCATTTATGCATATCATCTCCCCGAATTACCAATGAATTTAAAGGAGTAAAAATGTTAGTGATATTCTCAGAAATTGTTGTTTTTCCCGCACCAGAGTTCCCACCTATTCCAAGCAAGAAAGGTTTTGAAGTGATCTTGTGTTTGCTGTAACTATCTATTCCTTTTCTATAAATTTGAAAACAGTTAACACCGAGTGCTACCTGCAGAATCGTAAAAGAAATTCCTTTCATGAAAGCAGCATCAATGTTTATATTGCTTAAAAGTGAATAAAAACTTGATGTACTTTCATTAAAAGTAAACACTTGGAGATAATCTGATTGCTCAGTAATAGCAAAATATAATAAGTAAGCTAACTGCAATACTATTAGCCAGATAAATGAATTATCATCTGATTTAGCATAAAAATATGTAAGAAATGGTATAAGCCAAAAATACCAACCCTGCATTGGAGAAATAAAAATTAAAATTATTCCAAATGCAAACCCAAGAAACATTATAAAAATATCCCTATTAAAATTATTTATTAAGGCTCCTCTTACCAAGAGCAATAAAAGACAAGCAGGAATAAAATAAAATAAAGACCCGTCCACAGCTATAGATAGTTGAAAAATTCTATCCTGTTCAATATTTTTAAATACCATATGTTGAAAAGTCGGATCAAACAAGAAAGGTAGATTGATTAGAAAAAATATTGATGCGGCAGATACTATATATATGAATACACTTTTTAAGTTTCTTTCTTGGGAAATTAAATACATGGCAATAAATGGAAATGAAAGAAGAACCATTGTTTTAGTGGATACAGCTAGACCAAAAATAATACCGGAATATAGAATTTTCTTTTTAAATAAATAGTCTAAGCTTAAGAAAAGGAAAAAAATAGGTATAACATCAAGCTGGCCATGAATATAGCTAATGTATATTAAGACAGGAGAAAACCAATATAATAAAATTAATTTTTTGGTTGAATATCCCCTCATCCATGAATTGAGAATAAGTAAAATTCCTATGTCACTAGCTATTAGCGGCAGTCTTAGTAAAAAATAATGTAGTTGATTCGGCAACAAACTTATATCAATAAATATATCTAAGATGAATAAAGGCAAAGATATTAAATACAACATTAATGCTGGATAGGGAAAGCTTTCAGGAGAGTTGCTTAAATAAAACTCTATATAGGGACTTTGCAAATTCTTTACGAAAAAGATTGCAAATGGTGCAAATAGATCAGAAAGAAAATATGAAGCAAAAAATACACTTAAGGTTAGCTTAATTATCAAGCCAAGAAGAAACAGATTATTTTGTTTCAATGCAGAGAAATTCATTTTTTAAAAACCCAAACTTTTGTACCTAAAAAATTTAATATTGTTGTAATCAAAATAACATACATATTTGCTATTTCAGATTCAATATCTAAGTTTTTCACAAGAACATTTAGAACGAATAATCCAATAATTAATGAAAAAATATAAGTTAAAAAGTACTTTATTTTTTGTATTAGGGAATCTTCATCTGCTTGAAAAGTCCAGACTCTATTGAAAAAATACCCAAATGATAAACCTATAAAATATCCCAAAGCAGATGACAGCAAAAAGTTGATATGAAATAAATTAAGGAAAAGAAGGAAAGAAAAGTAATTTATTATTGTGCATGCGGCTCCAACAAAAATAAACCTAATTAATTGCTTGCTAATCATTCAAAGAGATCTGATAAGATTTTATGCCAATATTTTCTGCCCCAACAATATCTTTGGAGTAACTATCTCCTATCATTATTACTTCGTCTGATGTTAGTCCAATTTTTTTTAAAGCATACTGAAAAATTAATTTATCAGGTTTTTCAATTCCAACTTCCTCAGAAGTAACCAAGAGAATATCTTTATAGTCCATCTTTATCATTTTTCGGATCTGAAAAGACGCTTGCATATCACTAACTGCACACACCTTATGACCTTGAGCTAAACATCTCTGAACAAAAATATACATTTGTTCATTTCGTTCAATATTTTCTATCAAGATGGACCAATAATAATCTTCAAAATCTAATGAATATTTATAAGAATCAAGATGATTGAAAGTCTTAAGAGACTCAAATAGCAATTGAAATGCAAGCAATCTAGATCTACAAGAACCATTTGAGTTTAATCTTTTTGTTACCTTGTTTCTACAATCTCTGTAAATGATTTTAAAGCTTTCCTCATCTACATCTTCCTGAGAGGGTAGCTCCTCTTTAAATTTTATAGCGCATTTATCAATAGCTATATTATGAGCAGACTCATACGAATAGAGGGTGTCATCTATATCAATAAGGAGGCCCTTATAGTCACAAATATCGATGCTCAATAAATCGCTTAATGAAATTTTTTGATTCATTTTATTGAATTTTTTTTAATGAGGCGCAGTTTCCTTGGCCGCACTTTTTAATACAATTAATTGTAAAAGAATATTTAATCGCAAGTTTATTGACAAGCTGTTTCCAGCTTCTTAAAGAAACAGGATCATCATGTTTGGGAGTCCATGCATCATTGGTATCGCAAATTGACCAATCTTTTGCATGCTCGAGTGAAATCTTTCCATTCAAAAATAGATTTATGCCATAAACACTATTTGGAGATCTATTAACCAAAAATCTTAAATACTTAAAAATACCAGATCTGTTATGCAAGAAGGATAATAATCTTAATTGAATTGGAAAAATAAAGTTAACAAACTGTGTAACTATCTTCATTCTTCTCTCATCACTTTTAATTTTAGAAAAGAAAGGTCTGATTAAATAAATCCAGGGATTATAATCTTTCAAGCTATTTGAATAGATGTCTACTAGCAAAGACCCTTTTTCATTAACATACTGAGCAAGGATATCTAGGCATTTTTCGTTGTCTCCTGTATGTTGAATAACGCCATAACAGATAACTATATCAAAGCTTTCTTTTTTAATTGGGAGATTGAAAACATCTCCTCTTATGCAAAGTAAATCTTTCATACGGATGCTTGATATATTATTCATGTGATTGGCATAAATGGCTGTTGAATAATCAACTGCTATTACCCTAGCGCCTAAATTTAAAAGAATTTCTGTAAAACGACCATTACCAGCACCAACCTCTAGAACAACTTTGCCTTTAAAATCTTTAGGAGATAACTCGCTTTGATCAAGTAACCGATCTCTTGATTCAGAAGAGCCATTAAAACTATCTAACTGCAATTTGTTAAATTTATTCCACTGATAACCAAAATTTTCATGATAACTTTCATCCAGGACAGAAAGAACATCATCCCCCTGATGCTCAAAAGTAAGAAAATTATTTAATGTTGTATCATTCATCATTAAACATTGTGAGGTTTTCGACCGACTGAATCATATGCTATAAATCCCTTAGTAAATACTTTTTGAGCTGAATAAATATTTCTTAAATCAGCCATAGCTGCATTTTTCATGCTCTGAGCAATACGATTTAAGTCTAAAGCTCTAAATTCATTCCACTCAGTTAAAATAATTATCATTGAAGAGTCAACAGCCGCGTCATAAACATCATCGAACCAATCTGCATTTTTAAAAATTGACAGCCCCTGATCCTTTCCTTTTGGATCAACTATCCTTATTTTAGCACCCAATTTTTCCAATTCAGGAATAATCAACAAAGATGGCGCGTCTCTTAAATCATCTGTATTTGGTTTAAATGTAATACCAAGAATAGTTAGCACTTTATCTTCAACACTTCCTCCTGATAAACTAATAATCTTTTCAATCATTCTAAGTTTAGTCTTATTATTTGATTCAATTACTGACTTAGTTATCAACATATCCGTATTGTATTTCTTTGCCATTTCAACCAAAGCAATTGTATCCTTGGGAAAGCAGGAGCCACCAAAACCAGGTCCAGCGTGAAGAAATTTAGGCCCTATTCTTCCATCAAGTCCCATCCCTTTTGAAATATCCTTGATGTCTCCACCTGCCTTTTCAGAAAGCGCTGATATTTCATTTACAAAAGAAATTTTTGTTGCAAGAAATGCATTTGATGCATATTTTATAATTTCAGCAGATTCTAAGCTTGTATATATTATTGGGAAGTCTCTTAAGTATAAGGGTTTGTAGATCTCTGAAATTATGTTTTTTGCTCTAGAGCTTTCCACTCCAACAATAATCCTATCAGGCTTTTGAAAATCCTCTATTGCAGATCCTTCTCTCAAAAACTCCGGGTTTGAAGCAATATCAAAATCTAATTTTGGGTTTATGCTAGAAATTAATTTTGAGAGCTCTCGATTGGTCCCTACTGGAACTGTAGATTTGGTTATAAAAAGTACATATTTCTTTGACAACTTAGCAACTTCTTCTATTGCTTCTTTTACATAATTTAAATCTGCTGAACCATCCCCTCTTCGTGAAGGAGTGCCTACTGCTATAAATACGGCATCTGATTGATCAACAGCATCATAGAATGTTGAAGAAAAGGACAGTCTTTTGGCTTGAACATTTTTATTAAGAAGGGTATCTAATCCTGGTTCATATATTGGTATATTTCCAGCATTGAGTTGATCAATCTTTTTTTGATCTTTATCAATACATATAACATTGTGTCCGAAATCTGCGAAACAAATACCTGAGACTAAGCCGACATAGCCTGCTCCAATTACTGATATCTTCATATATATTTAAATAATTGCTTTTATTATATTCTATTCTATTAAATGGAGGCTGAAGCCGGAATCGAACCGGCGTAAACGGCTTTGCAGGCCGCTGCATAACCACTCTGCCATCCAGCCCTATTGCTTAAAAGTGGACATT
>Ga0255773_10000351_pt1 | contig 49746 bp, 64 predicted proteins | sample 011ome_17_FD_179971 | JGI IMG/M metagenome (GOLD analysis project Ga0255773, IMG submission 179971) | Coastal salt marsh microbial communities from the Groves Creek Marsh, Skidaway Island, Georgia - 011502XT metaG (version 2) | ecosystem: Environmental > Aquatic > Marine > Intertidal zone >... | reverse complement strand
TTAAATCCGCAACCACTTCTGTGCCAATTGCTAATGGATATCCTGCCTCTTTTTTAGTATTAACTAAACTATGTTTTTCTAAGCCAGAACCGACAACATCAAACCAAGCATCAACAAGTTCTATGCGCCTTTCCAGAGATTTACTTTTCATGGTGCTAATGTCAGTTAGATTCATTCCATTATCCCAAGCAAACTTAAAGATAGCAACATCACGATCTTTAAATGCACCAAAGTTTGCGTCTGTCAAATAAACATCTCTGTACCCTGCTTTTTGTAGGGCAAGTATATCTCTCTTAACAACCTCTATATCTTTTTTATAGATTTTAGTTTCAATGCCACCACCCCACTCGCAGTAAACGCACTTATAAGGACACCCACGAGTAGTCTCAATAATACTGAATGGTTCAAGGGAGTTTTCTCTAGCGTAGTTACGTGTTTCTGTGAGGTAGTCTAAGTGATCCTCATAAACGCTATAATCAGGCATGAAATTATTACAACTTTTACTACTTCTAAGTTCCCATGAAATATCAGAGTAATTTGCCTTGCCGTTATTGTCAATGTAAGAGTCAATTAACTCTTGGACAAAAACTTCTCCAGGTTTTGTTGCCTTAGATATAAAATCATAATACCATCTCTTAAGCAAGAAGGTTTGATCGTTGGTACCAATATGTGGTCCACCAAGAACGCAAACTGCACTCTTATTAGTTTTCTTTATTAACTTAGCTAAGTCATCGCAAATATCATAGTTCCAAATATAACTAGAAAAGAGATAAATGTCTGCTTCGCCAAGGTCATCATAGATTTCTTGTACGTTGGCGTATTTGTCAAATTTATATGGCGCAGGTATCCATTCAACTTTATCTACATGATTACCGAATCGCTGATAGTGCGATTGAAACATAAGATATGAAGCATTATTAGCCAAACACCAATCTGCATGTGGTGGATTTACGAAAGCAATTTTCATGTTATAAAATCAAAACTCGCTACTCTTCTTTGTATTGATGTGCTTTCAGCACGGTGCCAAAAACCTCTAGCATTTGAGACGCAAAACAGTGATCCTGCTTTTGGTTGAAATGACTTCTCGACAAAAACATCATTCTCTTTGTATTTGAATTGTATAGCACCACCTGTTTCCTTTGATGTATCATCATTATAGAAAAGAAAGAAGATATCGTATTCTTCAAACATATCAGTGTGCCATCCTTGGTTATCACGATCAACCCCATCCCAAATAGTATACTTTAAAAACTGGGAATCTTTCCAGTAAGGATCTACATAGGTATTTTTAATATATTGTGACGCCACATTAGCTGCAAAGTTTAGATCTTCAGATAAGTCTAACTTACCGTTATCTCTGTTTCGCTCTTCTGTGTTTAGTAGTTTATACTTGTCTAATTGTAATAACTCTATCATATCAGGTTCATACAGTTCGCAGAACCCATACTTTTCTACTTGTTCTTTAATGTTTAGATTCGACATAGTCAAACACCTGTTTATACGGACATCCTTGCGGATCCTTTACTAATTTAGCATAATCGTTATGGATGAAACATGTTAAGTGGCATCTTTGAAAATACTCACAAGACAAACACATATTTTCATCTAAGAAATTACTTACAACTTTTGACGACCAGTTATCTTTCGTATTGACGCTCTTCATAACAACTGAACCACTACATCCAAACGGTACGCTATTGTCAGCAAATAGAGTAAAGCTGTTACCCCTCGTGCACCCCATCTTTAATGGTTTTTGTTTCTCGAAGAACTGTGCCATATTTTGACACTTTGGATAGTTATCAACTAGATGAATATAAAAGTTTTTGGTTTCTTCTTCAGTCGGCATCATCATATGTAGCTTGGCATCACCAACTAGCATATGATCCCAATGAATATCAAAGTTATCGTAGAGATAGTCAAAGTAAGAATCACCTTTGATAATTGCTGACATATTCTGATTAGTCATAACACAACTAACCATTCTAATACGTCCTTTGAAGTATTCAACGTTTTTCTTAAAAATCTCAAATTGTTTTGCAGAAAACCTTGCTCTTGGATCGTAGCTTATAGCGATGTCCAAACTATGTTTGTCAAGAAATTCCATAACCTTCTCTTTTTCTTCAAAGACAAGGTTTGTTATAAAATTGTATTGGAGAGTTGCGTCAGATCTGCAAGAATTATTAAGCTGTTCGATAAACTCGCTGTAGTATTCAAGAAAGTTTTTATTGATTAGATCATCTTGAAATAACTCACCACCCATAAGGTGTAGTAAAAATTCTGATGATTTATTGCGTTCTACATAGCGTGATATGTGAGGAACTTTTGATAGTATTTCATCACGACTTGCACCGACTTTAGAATCATGATCTTGGGTACAGAAACTACAACGCATGTTGCAGTAGTCAAAGAAATTGACCACGATCTCAGCATGGTCAATTATCTTTGTCTTTATTATGTCATATGCTGTGACATCTTCTTTATAAAAAGTTATCGGTTTTGTTTGCATCAGTCATAATCAGTTCAAGATAATAGCAAAGGGTTTCATAGCATCTTTATCATCTTTATTCTGTAGAACCCAATCAACAAAGTATGTGTTGACTGATCTCAAGTCGATAGAATAGAAAGATCCAGATGCGTGTTCTTGACCATCAATCTCATAGTTAATAATAGTTTGAATTTCTTCAATAGAAAGTGTAGACTTAGTTCTAAACATCTTAACAAAATCAAGCATATTGATTTCAGAACGCTCAATTGTATACCACTCTTGCTCTTTCCAAATTTCACTAGAGATTGAAGCAAACTCTTTGATTAGAGCGAGTTGTTCATCTGTGATAGTACCAACGTTAATTGTTGATTTAGATGAAGGTGCTAAGATTCCAGTATTTCCCCAAATGTTCTCATCGAACATAACCTGAATAATTGGAGATGGATCTTTGTGCATATCATAAAAGTTATCAATGTCATATGGTCCATTCACAACACCAAGTTTTTCTTGTAGGACTGGACGTAGGAAATGTATGAGCAAAACTTCTTTGAGTTCATATAGAAGTTTTTCTAAATCCTTTTTAACTAATGGTGTCATACTGGAAGCAAGTTCGTCAGCATAACGACCATCATAGAAATAACTTGCTAGCAGAAACTCTACACGCAAAGATGATGACACGCTTTGCATGAAAGAAACCCAATCACGATCTGTTTCTGTGATAGAATCCCATTTGGTTTCAAATAGTGCCTGATCTACCCAGTCAGTATCAGTAGCCATTCTTGCAGAAGAAAGTCTTGAGTTGACAAACATCTGCTCTTTGAATAGGTGTGACTTAACAAACTTCCATGCGGTTGTTGCTGTTGCATATGGTAATGCAACTTTCATCCAGTGTGCCACGAGGTGGTAATATGATTCTTTATCGCAGTAAATATAGACAGGAGTATTGTGTAGTTCAACCTTGTCTCTGGCAGCAATTAGAACATCTTGAAACTCTGAGTATTTTCCACCAACGCCATATAGTTCTTCAGGAGTTTTCACATTGGCAAGAACTTCTCCGTAGAAAACTTTAGACAAGTCCAATGCAGGATCTAATCCACCATAAGTGCTTGAGCAGACAATTCTGTCATAACTCATATTAATTTTGTCATCGAAATCGACGTAGACTTTACTAAACAAATGAAACATTTGATAACTCCTGGATCGTTTTTTGCTTTGCTGCTAGGTACTCTTTTGTGTCAACGCCTTCAGAGATACCAAACGTTAATAGAAACATTGGGTTGATTGGATTTGCCCAATATGAAAATAAACTCTTACCTTTGAACATATTGTCATTAAAGTATTTTGTGTAGTTTTTCATTTTGCTTCTATCAGCATTTGTGAATAAACTATACGCATGTTGATGTCTCAACAAACTAATAAAGTTAACTCCAGTTAGATCGTCTGTGTCATCCTTTTCAAATGTTTCAACAAATGCTTGAAACGAATCATCATTTACTGTTTTCATATTGTAGACAGCAAGGCTTTGGAATTTACATAACCAAGAATCTAAAATAGTTTTATGTTCTTCAATAAATTTCTTATGATTTTCTGTTTTATAAAAACCCATCATCTCTAATAGTACATCAATAGTTAATAGTTCTAAAGGTGTAGACTTTATTAGCATACCGAATGATAGGTACTCGGATAAAATTTCATATTGATTCTCTTTGGTGAGAACAAGATCAATTGGAAGATCTAGGTTTGATACATAAGTTAAAAGTTTTTGTCCCTTCAACTGACTGTTGTCGATGTCAACCCTATAAACAATACTCTTATCTAAAAAATACTGTTTTAATTCTTCAATACCAATTGGTGCTGTCGTATCAATATATTTCACATCAATCATCTTCTTCCTCTCGAACTATGACAACTACTATGACAACTAGAGTGGCATACGGTAATATAAACATCAAGCGCACCATCAACTGCTACACTCTGCCATCTCTTTCTAAAATTCCTAAACTGAGATTCAAGCGTAGCCTCGACAATTATGTCTGGACTTTCGATCAAACGATCACCACCATCTTCTTCTGTTGGGTCTGGGATTACATTTTCAACAGTAGGTACTTTATAGTTTACATCTAAATGTGCAGCACGTAGTTCGCTGAAAATAACACCAGGAACTGAACGAGTGCCTGTGTTGCCACCAGTACCTTCGACAAACAATGTAGCCATAACATAACGTAGATTAGTGTAGTTTGCAGTTTCGTCAACAAATACGTTAAAAATATCATCAGCCGTAACTATGTTTGACTCAGCATCAAACGCTGCAGAAGTTAATGTGGAAAGAGGAATCCCTGTAGATTCTCCACCCCACTCAGTGCCTTCTGGTAATACAAACTCAGGAAATGGGATGTTGTCTTCTCCCCAGACTACTTGTGTGTTAACGTAATCTGTTACAAGTGTTTGATACTTACTCAGAACATCTGATTTAGTAATAATCGCCATCTAAATTTCCTTCAGTATAATAGTTTTCTTCCCCATTTTATTGTCCATCAAATAAGTCATAAGACTTTTTGGAGCACCGCAAACGTCATCTTGCCATGCTAGCTGATGGCAGTCACCACCACAATACATGAAAACTGGACACGAATAGCAATTAGGGTTTCTTGATCTTTCGCATGTAATGTTATTTATGCGTTTTGGATTCGTCAATAATTCGTCAATATGGTCGTCTATGTGTCCAAAATAGTCTTCAGGAGCAGAGTTTGGACAGCCAGCGATACTTCCATCGGCATTAATAGTGAATAACTTTTCCTCACAATCACGACAAAAAGTTCCAGAACTTCTGAAGTTGTTTTCAAACTTTGAGTAAATGGATTCCATAAACTCATTCTCAAACCAGCCCCTCGCATCATATTCTTTGATTTGATGGTGCATCTTAAGGAACCACTGGTCTTGTTCTATATTAGAGGGGAATATTTCTGGATGCTCGTTAGCATTCCCATTGTGAGTTAGTCGTTCTAAACTCATCTCTTTGACTCCCAAATCACGAACCCATTCTAACAACTCGATAGGTTCTATCGCAATTGTTGATTTGGTAACACTAACAAATAACTTTACAATAACTCCCAAATCTACCAGAGTCTGAACATTTTTTCTCCAGAGATCGTATTGTTTGGGTGATGTGAAACGAATATCTGGATCCCAAGATGTTCCAATTCGACCATTTAATTGATTGATTATAAAATCAATATGCTCAGGATACATCTTGAATGTGAGATTAGAAGTTATGCCCCATGATGCCATAGGAACATTACTGTTATCAATAACTTCAATCATCTGACTGACAGGAACTAAAAACGGTTCGCCACCATGAAACTCACAGTGTAACGTATCACCTTCTTTTATATTTGGGCTAAATCTGTTGATCCAGTCAACAACCTTTTCAGTGTTCCAATATATTTTAGCACCTTTAGTGCCACTAGTGAAACAATGCTTACAATTGAGGTTGCAAGTTTCAGTAGTTTTTAGATAGAACATCCAGTTCATTATTCACCTTCATCTGTATATAATTTTCCATAGCGAATGACAACATAAGACATTCATTAGTATTTATGGCTTTGTGGACAGTATTGGCTGGGATGAAAAGTTTGTCGCCAGCGGTGATAGTGATAACCTTCCCATACATCTCTATGTCTTTCTGTCCTTCTAAAACATAAAGATAAACATCATCTGGATCAGTGTGTTCTGTGAAAGATGGTGATCCTGCGTAAGATCGAAATGCGTGACATGTAACTGGACCATCATGCTCAACATCTTTAGCGAGCATTTGTCCGAAATGGAAGATACTTTGATTGTATCTTTCCATCTGTTCTACTTTTATTGTTGGGGTAGTTTCACAAAGAAGATCACTTTGTGATTCGACAAGAACTTGTCGTGACTGATTATCAATGACATATACGATCCTTTGTTGGATCGCATAGTCAGATAATACTAATTCATAAAATTCATTATAGGATAACACATTCAACCAGTTTTTCACCAGCATCGCCATTTGTTTCCAGAGCAATACCGAAATAATCTGTAGTGTGCCCAACGCTAACTGATCCAACGCCACCAGCAGAAGCATTGATTAGATCACCTTTGCGAACTACACCAATAATACGAACTGGAACACGACCCTTAAGAGCGATAAACGTGCCACCTTCTAAACCCTCATTCATTCGGAATGCTGGATTTTCAGAAACTACACCGATTGCTCTACAGCCCCATTTAGAAGCAGTAACCTCTTGGGTGCCTCCGACCATCATAACTGTACCAACTGGATAATCTTCATCAGAAAGATATTTCTCAGCCAAGTCAGCATATTGTGCCGATGTGGCAACACCGTAGATTGTACCAAACTTATTACCTGAAGAACCAATATCACCAACACCATTAGTTCCAGATTTAACAATGGAATTTACTGTAGGTGTGGTTGATAGACCAACTGTAATGTCACCACTAACGCCATTGGCATTTGTTAGTGTGATAGAGTTACCAGCAGTAACAGTTCTGGTGGCAGAAGTACCAGAGCCAGTTCTTACAAGAATACCTGTTGTGGTTAAATTTGCTAGAGAAGAAAGATCATTATCGAAAGGCTGTACGTCAGCACCTAAAACTAGACCCAAGTTTGTTCTCGCTTGAGTCGCATTAATAGCACCTGTACCACCTGCTGCTAGAGTAACAGGACTAGTCAATCCACTAATTGTACCACCTGTGATACTAACGTTATTTGAATTTTGAGTAGACATGCTACCCAATCCAAGACTGGTTCTTGCTGTGGCTGCTGTTGTCGCACCAGTGCCACCATTTGCTAGAGCAACAATGCCACTAACGTTAGTTGCGTTACCACTGACATTACCTGTGACGTCACCAACAACATTACCAGTCAAATCGCCAACAAAAGCAGTTTCTGCGGTAATAGTACCAGCAGCAAAGTCGCCGTTCTCGTCTCGAGCAACAATTCTTGATGCTTCATTAGTCGTTTCAGCGTGGTTGCCATCTAGGGTATCTGCGTCCAATCCAGACCCAGTACCATCAACTGTGAGAAGTTTAGCGAGCACATCAGCAGCGGTGTACTCAGTTGCGTCAAGTTTACCACCAACTTCAGTGTTTAGATTAGTAAAGTTTGCGTCTGCTTCTTCGATGCTAAGTGGAACGCCTTTAACAGATCTTAATACGAGTTCAGCCATGTTTATTTACCTTTTGTCATAATAGAAATAAGCAATGATTTAATTTCAGACATGTCTGACTTCATACAGTTTATTTCTGATTGAAGACTTTGAACCATGTCTAAGTTTGCTTTGGATTCTTGTTGTTTCAAGAGAATTTGTTCTTTAACTCTCTTATGTTGCTCATAAGCAGACAGATCAATATTTACGACACCACCATTGGTGGTGTCTTTCACCAAATCCCGATAACCTTTTACTTTTTCTAACTTTGACATTTTAAGAGTGCGCAATCATACGGAAGTTTTTCAGTCTAGGAACTTTAGTACCATCTGTAGACTTCAATACAATTTTAACTTGAACGGTAGTAAATGGAGGGATGTCTTCAATATCAATAGATCTTTCTCTAAAGGTATCAGAAGCATCAACAACTTGTACTGACCATCCGCTGTCTTCAAACGGTAGAATATTTAGGTTTGTCTGTCCATCCCATGTTCTGTAGTAAACTTTAACGTCTGTACCAGAAACAATGTTTCCATCAAACAGAACCTTAATAGATTCAGCTGCAGTAGCTAGGTTCAATGGACGAGTGATGTAGTTAGCGTAGTTTGTAGAACCTATTGGTGCCCAATCTTCTGTATAACGATCTAGTTGTTCAATCTTGAAATCATTATCTGTGATCATTGAGATTGTCGAAGTAGAAGAGAATCCAGAATTTAGTACTACTGTAACTTTAGACTGGTTAACGTTACCAGCGTATACACTATTGTCGTTTAGGATCTGAACATCTTTCACAGCGTAAGTGCCATTAATTCCAGACGCAACACCAGAGATAGTGATGTATCTACCGATTATTGCGTTGTCAAGAAGGTTATCACCTGCGTCTAGATTTGCGCTAATTGTACCAAAACCATCTGAGTTATTAGCAAAGATCAAATCAGCATCAGCACCAACAATCTCGAAAGAAATTCCAGTAGAGATCGTTGTGGCAGTACCTGTTAGGGTGATGCTTGTATCGCTGTTTACAGTTTGGACAGTACCGATAACAGTATTGTCTAGTTTACGAATAACATCACCAGCAAACACTTGTGACACAAAAGAAGTAGCTGAACCAGTAACAGTACTACCTGATACAGTGATCGTTCCGCTACCAGCAGTAACTCTATCTTCTTCAGTAACATCACCTGCTTGTAGTAGAACACGGCTATCGATAGCAACCACGTTAACACCAGCTTGGTTCAAACTGCCGATATTGTTAGTTACACAGAAAGAAGAAATCTTCTGCATATCAATAACAGGAGAAACGTTACTATTATCAGATGAAAGTTGTGCTCTAAATCTTAGTGAAGATACTGGCGCACCACCTGAAAGGTTTTGGTTCTCATATGTTTTAATATGCATACGAGTATTGAAAGTATAGTTAGAATTCGCAACAAGTGGTAGGTAGTCAGTAAATGTACCAGCTACGTTTTGTGCGTTCACATAATACTTCAAGTTTGTATCTTGGAAGTTTAGATCTGAAGTTTTTAGGTAAACAACATCAAGATTCAAGGATCTTGTCATAATAACACCAGTGTTACCGTAGCGTCCTTTAGTAAAGTTCGCATTTGTGATACCACCAACTAACATGCTGTTACTATCACCATCCACAGTTACCAAGTCGATAACAAAAGAATCTTTTTCTAAACCTGAAGTGCTAACGATATGCCCTGTGTTAAACACATAAGCAGGAATACCAGTAGTAGCCAAGGTAGTTCCGTAGTTACCATCAGCAACACCACTAATAACAACCTTCTCACCAGCCAAGAAACCATGGTTCGGTGCGTAAACACGAACTAAGTTTGTATTTGGAGTGATTTCGAATGGGTTGCGTGGTAGTGCGTAAGGAGCAGGTGGGTTAGCACGGAAATCTGCAGTAACGGTAGCAGAAGTGTCAAAACTTGCCTTACGTAGAACAAACTTCATATCAAGGAGTGGGTTGATCTCAAACTCACGAGAGTTTTGCGAGAGATACAAAGAACCAGTCAATGGTTGTGAAGTGATCGTGTTGCCAGTGATCAAATCTACTTGTGCCAATTCAGAAACAAACAACTGACATCCAGGCTCATCGGTCTTAACGATAATAGCGTAAGTTTCGTTATCCTGTAGGTAGATTGGTGCTTGGAACGTAAACGTTGTAGCAGCTGAACCAGTTGAAGAAGTATTAATCTCTTGTGGAGATTTTGTAACTTCAGACATTGGAACAATCTTAGTAGAAGGCACGTCATTATTGGTTGATCTCAATTCCACAGTAACAGGACGATTGCCTGCTTCACTGAAGAACAAGTCAATAGATGTTACAAAACAACCACCAGTTGAACGAACGGTGAATGTTTGTGCTACTGGGTCGTGACCAGTATAGTATGAATACAACACACGAGTAGAGGTTGATGTTCTACGTACTGGAATCTCTTCGTATAAACGATCCTGAGTGAAGGTCGCAGTTCTAGTATTGACAATGGTACGCTCTTTAGAGAGAGTCATACCCATAGCAAAGTATGTCTGTTGTCCTTTTGAGTCAAAATCAGCATCACTGTTAGAGATGTTGTCTGTTAGTTTGAATTGACGCTCACCAGTTCTGAAAGCAATATTTTCATTCTGTGGAAGGAAGAATGTTCCAACAACAGTACCATCAACGTCTGTTTTGAGAACTGTATCAGTAGCATTAACAGCAACGTTTGTCAATTGGCTATCATTACCATTGATGGCATTGATAGTTACTTGGTTGTAGTTGCTTGTTGATCCAATTAAAGTAGATCCAGAAATTGTCTCATTGACAGCAAATCCATTACGGATATTTGTCACATGGATATCTTGTGTTACGTTTCCAGCAGTGTCTGAATCGTGTACATAACCGTCAAAGGATACAACACCAGTAGCAGTTAGTCGTTTGAGCAGACCACGATCTGTACCAGCATAACCAGAAGCTGGAACATAAGCATCATGCACTGGAATGTCAGCACCATTAATGTCTATAAGAGTCAACGCATTGCTGCTAATTGACTTAACAATAAAGATTTTCTTATTAAGTTGCTTGGCAGTATAAGCATTGTCTAGAACAGTTGACTGAGCATAAGACTGAGTCGCTGTCAAACTTCTTGTTACAATGGTTTCTGGATAGAAATCCATGTTATAGAGTTCAACATGATGTCCTGGACTAATGTTGTTAACACTACCAACACTAACCGTAAATTCTTTAACACCAGAAGTGGTTACTGCTCCAACAGCAGTAATAGTTGTTGGGGTATGATCCAAGTTAGAGATAACATCACCAATTTGGAAAGCTGGTTCAATATTACCACTATAAGCACGTGCTGGATCATCAGCAAGAATGTTTGGTGCCAAAGTATTGAGACCAAAATTCATTACTGGAGCACCAGAGTTTCTTGTTACCTTAAACACATCAGCTGGTTTAACGTAGTTTGTGACACTCACAGAATCAAAGAATGGATATACTTTTGTATTACCCTTCAAGTTCTTGGCGATGAACACAATCGGACGTGGTCGCATGTATGATGCGTAACTAATATCAACAACTCTATCACCATAATCTTGAGTGTTTACAGTGCTTGTTAGGTTTGTCTGGATACCTTCACGAGATTGAATTCCAGTTTCAGTTGTTACTGTTTCTTCGTAACCAGTAACTGTCTGACGACGCTGGTTTGGATTACCAGTCACGTAGTTCGACACTTCTGTTGAAGAACCAGTCCAGTTAGTCTGCCATTCATCCCACACAGAACCAGTAACACCTAATTCATCAGCCATAAACTTAATGGCGTCATAATTATTGTCGTCTGTGACTTGGAGGTCTGGTCTACGATCAGTATCTTTCCAGTTATCACCTTCTGGAACTAGAAGAATCTCACCTTTGAACGCACCAATCTTATATGGGTTAACGTCAATAGAACGAGAAGCATTTCTGTTTGTTACAAATTCTTCTTCTACGAAAGGTAGAGTGATAAGATCACCACTACGCTTATATGGTTGTGAGGAACGCTCAGCACCAGAAGCAAGATCTTCAACAACTTCTAGTGCTGAAGTAAAGTGCATGGCACGTAGTTGTTTAGACTTAGAATCAACAGCAACACGATAATCTGGGTGCTTAACGTCACCAATACCGTGACCAGTAAATTGGTCTACAATAAAACCATTCTTGAATTTGTCAAGACCAGTGTTCACATCTCTAATTGATAGCGTTTGTGTGTCTTTTTCTAGTAGGTTTAGAACAACGTAGTATTCAAGGTTAGTTACACGACGATCAATCTTACCGATGTCACGCATTGTGTAACGTCTGTTATCACGCTGGCGCATCTTAATATCACCAACTTTTGATGTGTATGGTGGTACAAAGATTGTAGCGATTACCATACCTTCAACTGGATCAGCTGGCTCTTGTGGCAATAGAGCAGGAACACCCTGCAATACATTGAATCGACCAATAGAGTCAAGGATCAATTTGTCTTGACGACCGATGTAGTAAGCAATACTTGTGTTAATATCGCTACCGATTTTTGGTAGGTTTGGATACCATTTATTGTTTCCATCAACAATTGGACGGAAGTCAATAGCACCTGACAAAGAAAACTCTTTCTTAACACCAGTTACTGGGTCAATTGTAAAGTAGTTTGGAATGTCATCGTAAGGAATTGTAGAGTATGAATCTACTGAGAAATAATCGCCATTAGTTCCATGTGTGAAGTAGTCATATGTGACACGCAACGCACCAGTTGGAATAGCAGCACCTGCTCTTAGAACAAGTTTAGAATTTGTATAGTGTGTATCTCTTTGACCATCATCCAATGTATAACGATCAGTGATGTCAATAAAGTTATTTGTATCAAACGAAGTGAAATCGCCAGCAGTCATATGAACGCTCTTGATTCGAAGCACATCAGCCATAGCTAGTTCAACAACTGAACCAGTGACAGATTTCTTACCAGTAATAAGGTTCTCGTAATCTTCTTGAAGTGTTTTCGATGCTGCAGCAGCTGCAGTGTTTGTCTGATTTACAGATAAGATTAGCGTGTGGGACTTAGTCGCCGCAAGCCCAGAGATAACAATTCGAGTTGATGAGTTTGTGATTTGAATATCACTATTATCGATATTAACTACAGAACCAGTTTCGTTATTGATAACAGTAAAGTTTTCTAAGTCATCGTTCGATGGGAAAGTTCTTGTACCACTCAATGTCAATTCAACAACACCAGCAGAACTAGAAACTACTGAAGAGATCTGACGAACAGTCGCTGTTGTTGAGTTTAGAGTATCCGCAGTACCGTCAAATCCGAGCATAGATTTAACATAGTCAAATCCACTATTGAACAATAGAGAACCAGCGTTTGGCTCTTTCAATGAAGATCTGAATACTTTAACCTGACCATTAGTAACAGATGCTAAAGAGTTAGCGTCTAGGGTTAATGCAAGGTTGTTTGTGATGGTACTAACACGACCAATAAGTTGATCGTTAACGTAAAGGTAGTCACCAGAAACTAAAGATTCTGTGAAGTTTGTTCCAGAACCTGTTACGGCTGTAGAACTTGTTGACGCAGTAGCAGAACCAACCAATGTCTTTGACACTGATACTAAGTTACATGTGAAGTTTTGGTCTGCGTTACGACCATGAACAGCTTTGACGTTCTTTTCGAAAGATTTTCCTGGATATAGTTGAATATCCATCAAACCAAGTTTGAATTTCGTTAGAGCACCGTCTGTGTAGTCACCATCATGTAGCTGGAATGATTTGATTCGAGCAGTACCAACAATGTCTGCAGCTAAAGGCGCAGCACCATTGGTGGCTACACGTTTGTTGACCAAAAATACTTTTTCAAATTGCTCAAAGTTTGGAAACTTGTGGACAGTGTCAACAAGAACATAACTACCTTGATCAATACCAAGGTTAACGTCATCTAACCGAACAATATGACCGTTTTCAGTAGTAACACCGTTAACAGTTTGTGGTCTAGCCTTATCAAATGTTACAAATTGAGCAGCAACTGATTCAACTTCATAACCTTGAATGTATGCTTTTCCTGGATCAATAACCATAACAAATTTATTTGGGTCACCGTATGTTACACCATCTTCAGGTGAAGCAGGTTCTTCAACATATACACCGTTATTACCACCAGTTGATAGGTGCTCACGGAGCGACAATTTAAATTTGTTTACTTCGTAGTTACCAGATTCATCAAAGGTTCTACGAGCAAGTGTTCTCTCTAGTTCAGCATAAGTGGCTTTTTCAACTTTATGCTGAATGACACCATCTTTAAGTCTCAATAGTTCGATGAATCTATCTTCATCTACTGAGTTTAGAGTTTTGTCAACTAGGGTTAGATTAATACGATAGCGATGTGCTCCAGGCGCAGCAAAGTTTGGAACGCCAGTAGCGTTATCGAGCAATGATGTGTCTTTTTCTGGAACTGTGATAATTTCGTTGACTTTGAAACCTACACGAGCAGTTGGGGTAGTAGTAAAACGACCAACATACAAGTGAAGTTCTGGGTTACGAACAAAGAACCCATCAATGTAGTAAATACCTTCTTTAACATCTACGCCATATGCGTTACCGATAACGTTAGAAGATTCATAAGAACCAGTGACGTTATACGCAGTTGCAGTCTCACCAGCATCACCCAAGTTACGGATCTGCGCAGTAATATCGCCGTTTTGGTTTTCTGTTAGAAGAAAGTTAGTTGAGGTTTGGTTATCAGCCTCATAAGCTACAATCTCTTCACCAATTACCATACGCTTGGTAGTGCCATCATCAGCAGTACCTTCAATTTTACAGTAAAGAGTAGCAATGTTTGTTTGTACCGTTACACAATCACACTCAGACGTATCAATAACACGCATCTTAACGCCAGAAGTAACACCTGTAATGATTTTATTACGGAAGGTGTTAATGTACGCAAAGATGTTTTCGTTATTGTGTGTGTTTTCCAGTTTTAGGAAGTGAAACTTATTATCAACGTTAACAGAACCAGGAATTACCTGTGAACCATTCTTGAAAATATGGTCACCAAATTTTGTAATCTGATTTTGAAGAATCGTCTGTAGTTGAGTTAATTCTCTAGCTTGAACCGCATATCCAGGACGAAACAGAACACGATAAAATTCTTTTGTCGCATCGTAATCGTCATTATATGGTTCTGTATTAAAATTGATTGTCATTTCTTACACTATCCTAAAGGTTGGTACGGTTATATTTAGGCATTAGAATCTGAGTACTGTTCTCAATGTAACAGTTTCATCAGCAGATGGTGTGAACCCAGCTTTATTATCAATAAACATCATCTGTCCAGAATATTTATCTACTTGTGGTAAACCCACAGAAGTTGCTGTAAATGTTGCACCATTAATCTCTGCGTCTGCTTCATCATTTTGCCATGTATCATTAACAGAAGGTATATCATTATTTAGTGATTGAATTAGAATAGAATTCGCAGTAGTTGAGATAACACGATATTTCTTATTTGACACTTCACCGTTTTCTAACCTATTCAGTGAGATTGCACTGTCACGTGGGAATTTCGCTTGGTCAAAAGTGCCAGAAGGTTCAATAACATAACATGTTGAACCAAGAGCATCATTGAATCTAATATCGTCATTATAAACACGTGGGTTTTTGATAATTCCAATTTGACGGTAATCGTTGTTGACAGCAATACCTTGGTTCAAGTCAGTTGATACGTTGGCGTAGAACATAAGTGTTCTTGCGAAAAATTCATCAGGAGAGTTTTTACCATGACCACCATATGGAGAAATAATAGCACGTGCAGTTCCTGCATGACCATTACCTGTGATATGGATCACAGCGTAGGTATAATTTTGACCAATATTTGTTACTCTAATTCTAGTGATACGACCAGAAGTTGTATCAATATCAGCTTCAGCGGTAGCACCATTGCCATCGCCTTCGATTCGAATATTAGCAACACCGTATCCATAACCACCTGAGATAACTTGAATAGAGTTAATAGTACCCTTTGTGGTCAAGATCTCATTATTAGCTTGTAGCGACTGAATTGTTCCAACGTTTAAGTCAGCTTGTAGTTCTGCGCCACCACCATCACCTGTGACAGTTAATGTAGCTGTGCTATAACCGACTCCAGAATCTTGGAAAATAATGCCAGCGATCTGACCATTATCTAAGATCGGAACCATTCTTGCTTCAGATTTAGATGTCTGGAAGTATGCTTCTGCGCCTGAACCATTCGATCCTGCAGAATCTGTGATCGTAACAATTGGGGCAGTTTTGTAACCAGCACCAAATCTACGTTTAGCAGTGGCAGTAGCATTAACACCTGCATATTCTAAAGTTGCAGTACCATTGGTCGCAGTTCCAGAAAGGTGTGTTGGGTAATTTCCACTATCAGCATCAAAAGTGCCATCTACAGTAACTGTGTATAGTCTACCAGAATAGAAGTATTGTTCACCAATAAGAACAGATAAACCAGCTTGCCATTCTTCACCAACTGTGATAGTAGGGATAGAAGTATAACCATCACCAGAGTTAGTGACATCAATATATCTAACAACACCGTCAATAACTTTAGCTACGCATGTAGCATTGCTACCACCACCGCCTGTGACGTAAATAGTTGGAGCAGAAATATATCCTGAACCACCAATAACCATATCAACAGATCGAACAGCACCATTTAAAGTGATGGCAGTTACTGCTCCACCAACAACAGTAGGTGTTCCAGAAGCACGTGTACCAACAAACTTTAATGCTGCTGTACCATTGCTAACTGTCCCAATTTTATGGGAAGGTGCAATGGCAGACATGGTTCCTGGAGAAGTCACTTCATAGAAATGCCCAGCAGAGGTATAGATTCTTTGACCAAGTTGTACTGCTGCAGTAGCAATAAACAAAGTAGCGTCTGACACAGGATCAGAGATTGTTACAGTAGGTGATGTATAACCAGAACCTTGTTCTGACATTAAAATGTCTTCAATGAAGGTTGGGTCTGATTCCAAATAACCATCACCAACAACAACGATTCGTGCTTCTTGATAACCCTCACCCTTATTATTAATAAGAATGTTTTCTAAAGAACCATTCGAATAGAATTGGTTTGTTAGCGCAGAAACAACAGGAATATAATCTTCCGACATAAACTTGTTGCGCAATGCGATTGGGACGTTATACATAAATTTCCATGTATAACCATCTGATGTATAAATCGGTGATACCTGAGTACCTGTTGGTTTAATAGTAGAAAGAGCACCGTTATTATTGTCAAGACATTTGTAGACGTTATAGTCTTCAGTCATGACATAGTAATTAGTATCTTCTAACTTTTGAATAGCATTTGGAGTTGTTCGTAAAACAGCTTTAATGATAGCACCAGAACCACCACCACCTGTTACAGTGACAGTAGGTTCTGTTACATAACCTTGTCCCTTGTTCCAAATATCGATATCAATAATCGCACCATCAAGAACAACAGGGCTAAAATTTGCGCCAGTGCCACCACCACCTGTTATAGTGATAGTAGGTAATGACGTGTAACCACCGCCACCGTTTTGAACATCTAACCCTACAATTTCTGTTGAGTATGCGTCATCATACTGATCGTAAGCAAAATCAGGTTGCCAATCTTTTCTAGGGATAACGAATGCGATGTCTGTAGGTGTGATCAACTTCATAGTGATGATCTCATTACGGACACCTAATTCATAGTGGTAACTGTCGAGAGGATAAGGTGGATTCAGATCATCTGTCCATCCTAAAGTCTGCCCAAGAAAGTAATAGTAGTTTGATGCACGTGTAACTACATCTCTATACACACCCTCAGCAAGCGACTTGTGAAGAATAGTTTTTAATAGTGCAGATGAATTTGAAATCGCCATTTCTTCTTCCCAGTTCCCTAAAATTAGCTAACAGTCACAACCCACGTTACAGCAATGGTATCGCCAGACTGTTTAGTCACAGTTGGGAAAGTTGTGCGGCAAAGCATTGTGCCACCAGAAGCAGCATTAAAAATACCAGCTTCAGTAACAGCACCATCACCAGTACCAGCTGGGAAAGTAGCAGTATATGTGATACTGTTATTAGTTACTTGTGATCCACTTAGTGAAACACGACCAGTTTGCGTACCTAGAGCAGTGTTAGCTGCAGCAGGAGTGGCAGTACCAGTACCAATAGCCATGTGAGTCATTGACACAGGGCTGTTTGTTGTCGCTGTCATTTTTGAAGCGATGTAGTTTTTACCAGTCGTAACGACTAGGTTTGGAACTGTCTGCTCTGATTTTAGGTTACCATCAGCACCGAAGTGCTTAATATTAACCATTCCAGTGGCTTTCAGATCCTCGTTTAGTTTATGATCCATAGTTCTCTCCTGATCTTAAAATGTTGAGTCTCTACCATTAACGTAGATTTCTGCAAAGTATCCACCCTCTTCATAAGGGTTAAATACAAGATAACCACTTTCGGTAAAATTACCAATTGTGTTAGTCTCTAAATATTTATCTACCCCATATACAAGTAAATCTACAGGGGTTGATAATGTTGTAGTTAAAGACTTATCAATATCAAAATGGTCGATAACGCTAGACTGTGCAGGTAGCGTAGTATTTAGGCTCTTACTCATATACCAGTTAGTTATCGGATCTGTCATAGAGACAGAATCAGTATAACCATTGGCTGGATTTAGAACCTTAGTGAAGTCAATTGTTGTCGTCTCTGATTGATCTGGCAACAATGTTTCAAAAGTTTTAGCCGTATCCTTAATAAAAATAGTATCATCAAGTTGCTGCTGTGTAGAACTTAACTGTTTTGTTACAGTCAAGTAATGCGCAAGCATATCAGATTTACCAAATAGTGCTTGTGACAAATCTTCAGGTAGTCTTTGAGCATCTACTGTAATTTCATCTTCAACACCAATACCAAGAGATTTTACGATAGCTTCTAGAGCAATACCTAGATCCAAAGTATTTGTGATGTCAAATTCACCGAACAGAGCCATACCTGCTGGGTGAATCATAGTTTTAACAGCAGACTTATATGCAGAAAGCCTTTCATCAATTCTCAAAACATATGAGAAAATCTGGTAATATCTAGAGTCTTGAATGTAAATATTGTCAGATAAGAAACCTCTGTTAGTTTCATAGTATCCTGGATATTTATTCAATGCTCCTAGATTGACCTGAATAATAGCAGGATCTTCAGCATTAGTCTGTGCGTTATATGCATTCAATGAGAATTCACGAACAATCGTACCAGCATAAGCACCGTCAACGTATTGCTCAGTTACATAGTTTACTGCCTGAATGTAACCCTGTTCGAATAGACCACCAGTTGAATCTGTGATTGATAAATCGTTACCGATTCTTTGTGAAGAACCAGTGTCAATTTTTTGTTCTTTTGTTACTGTGTTTGTGGCGAGAATAGAAACAGCAAAGTCTGCGGCATAACCAATACCAAATTTAATAAACTCGCCGTGAATAATACCACCATTCGATGTTGTCTGAGTAACTTTAAACAAAGCACCTGTACCAACACCAGACTTAATTTCAAAAACTTGTCCAATACGAAAACCAACTCCAGGTTGAATAACCTCCAAGAAAGTTGTGGCTGGAAGAATCGTTGCTTGAAATTGATCTTCGTATTTAATTCTATCGTCTTTTTTAATTTCACCAAAGAATTTTTTATCTAAGTAAAATTCATAGATGTCACCACCAATAGCAACAATACGATCTACTTCACCAACCAAGTCTTGTTTTCTATCCATCAAAACACGAAGGATTCTGGCACCTGATTGGATATCGACCAATTTACCAACAATCTGTTCAGGATCGCCATAATCAACTCTAGCAAAAACTGAAATCTCTTGGTTCCACTGTCCGTCAGAACAGCGAAGCATCCTATCTCCAGGATATGTCAGCTGAACATTTTTACCAAACAATAGTTTGAATAAAAGTTTATAAGAACCTTCAGAACCTTTTGCGAGATACTGATCCTTGATATGTTGTAGCAACAAGCGTTCATCTTCTACAATATTTGGTAGATTGTACGCAAGTTCTTTCTTAAAGTAGGTAATGTACTCATCTAACGTTCGATCAATATCACGAACATTAGAAAAATCAACACCACTTTGTTGAAGGAAATCATAGTATGCTTCGACAAACGCTACGAACGTTGGGTAATCCTCCCTGATGTGCTCAGGGAGTTGTCTTGCTACTATGTTTTTTAGCTTTTTACGTTCAAGTTGATGCATAACTTACGATCTTATTGATTCGAATTTATAGTTGTAACCAGCTTCTAGGTCGCCATTAATTGTCTTGTCAGCAATTGCCTTAACTGTTGTCAAGTCTCTAGAAACCTGTACTAACTGATTCAACGCAGAAACTACGTCATACGATTCTGGTTTAACTTGCATTTCAAAAATTGGACCTTCAAGTGAAGCGATAGTTAAGTTTCTTACAGTAACGACACCAGCTTCGTAATCAATAGTTCCAATTGTTGGGTTAGTGACAACACGCTCAAAGTTTGAGCCAATGTAATACAATCTCACATTACCTTTTGCGTCATCATCCAAATAATAAACACGACTATCTCCAGGAAGATAGAATCCAGTAGTTCCAAACACATCACCCTGTTTACCACCGTCTTGTGAAATTGGGTTAATTAAGTTAAGAACATACTCAGCACTGATGTTATAGCTAGGAGCAAATTGCTTTCTAACCATAATACGTGTAATATTGTTAACAATAGATTGGTCAGCATCATCAATGACACCAACAAGTTTAGAGTATCTTAAGATACCATCAAATTTTTGTAACTCTGTATCATCATAATCAAAGATAGCTTGTTTAACTAGCGTTTCAATTTCGGACGCAGTTTTAGTAGTTTCACGTTCATTGTAGTAAACAAAAGTTGTTACCTTGATGTTGAAGTATTCTGGATCTACGATCTCAGGTGTGATTGAAACGATATTTCTTTGTTGTAGAATATTATTTTTAACGAAGTCTTTTTGTAAGTTTGTTAATTTATTCGCAGACTTTGGTTTAATTGAAATATAAGTCTTTCCATAAACTGGAGGATTATTATTTTCACCACCCCAAACTGCGACTGATCCAGCTTCTGGGAATTTGTTTAGAATGATCGCCTTATAATCATCTGGTGTTACTGCTCTGTTTTGAGCAGCATATAATCTTGGTGCGTTGAATTTAATTGATTCAATTTCTTCAGAAGATGAACCACCAGCAGCAACTGAAGTAGTTGTCACTGCAAGATTACTACCAAGAACAGAGTTTCCACCATAACTAAATGCTCTTGCATTATTTGGCTCATCTAAACTTGATACGTGATAATTTAATGTGATAATGTTACCATTGGAAAGTTGTCTTCCGATGATACCGTCACCAAAACTAATTTCATACAACCCACCATCAATCTCTTTAATAAAGTAGACTCGTGAGATGCTAGTAATATCAACTAGATTATCAACACGTGTGAACACACGATAAAGATCTGAACCTTGAGTTTCTTGAACACGAACAGTTAGTGTATCTAAATCGACATTGTTGTTTGGAATAATGTAACGCTGATTTGACTCAACAGTATATTTGAATTCTAGTGGCTTACCTTCAATAATCTCAATGTCTTCAAATACAAATTTGCCAGCACTATTTTTAGAAACTGTCTTAGAGTCTTTATTGTAGAAAGTAAATTCTTTACCGTCAACAGTAGTTGTGAATGGTTGACCAGTAGATAATGTGGCAACTTCAGATTGAACAGTAGGATTCGACACCGTAAGATTAACAGAAGCATGTGCACATCTTGCTGACGCTGGAGTGTATCCTAGCATCTTCGCTAATGACACTACGTTTGCACGTTTACTGGCTGAATCAAGGAACATCTCATTAACTGAGAGGTTAGTATAAAGATTATTATAATGGGTATTGTACGCAAGAACGTCAAGAAGGGTAGACAGAGCAGAACCTTCAAAGTCATAGTCTGTAAATTCTTCTTGCCCTCTTAAAAAGTTTTTAAGATTGGTTTTGATTGTATCAAAATCCAGTTCAGCGACTTTAATTCTTTTATTTGTTGTAGCCATTTACCGTGTTCTCTCTAAAGTCAAATCAAGAAACATATTGTCTGATGTGTTGACAATTTGATACTCAATTCTGACATCAATTGCATTGTTGTCAAGATTATCCCTAACCGTAATATCACGAACTGTAACTCTTGGTTCAAAAGTCCTGATAACGTCAGTTATCGCTCTTTTCAAAACAACAGCTGTCATTGGACCAGCAGGTTCAAACATCAATCGTCTGATTGGTGACCCAATTTCACTATGAAACGGACGTTCAAAGTTTCTAGTGAGAAGCAAGTTTTTTATTGACTGCTTGATAGCATTATCATTATACTTGCGTGAAAGATCTTTCTTCGCTGGGTGTGCAGCAAAGGTAAAATCAAAATCTGAATATGTTTTAGTAGATCTAGCCATCGTTTCTTATTTAGTTACTCTATGAAAGTGTTTGGTGATCCTGCCCCACAAATATCTCCATCTGCGATAGGATCGTCTGTTCTAGCAGCTTTTGTACCTTCCCAGTATGTTTTTGAAGCAGCACCACTAATTGCTCTTTGTGCTCCAGAATGCACCACTGGTCCAGGAATAACGTGACTAGCATGTTGATCACCTAATACCGCAGCCAACTGCCCATTAATATAACTCTTAGATGTTGATGCGCTTACAGCAGTTGGCGCACCTCCATCTGCTCCAGTTGACTTGTCCCCATCCCTGTACGCTGCTGGCATATTAACTTCTCTTAACTGGGACGTTAGTCACTAAGTGGAAACCTTGTCCGTATGTTCTATCGTTAACCATAGTAAATGCCTGTTGTCTATTACCTTCAGGTTTTAGCGATACATGGATCCAGACGGATACACGCCCACCACTGTTTCTATACTCAAGAATGATTTGGTTATATGGTATCGCTCTTTCGAGTTGAGAAGCCAATTCATAAGTAGCGTTAATTCTTTCTACAGTGCCACCATCGACAAGAACACCAATATCAATAGCACAACCTTTATTGTGATCAGATGACGGTGATCCAATTCCACGAGATGTAGCACGGAATCCAGAGTTGATTCTCCATCTTCTGTTATACCCACCAATACCTTCTGGTAATACAGCAAGCGCAGGTTCTAGTAGATTCTGTGCGAGGTTTGCCATGTTACAGACAATCTGCTGTTTGGTCATAAAGATATCTGGACCACTTCTCGTTTCCTTAACCATCTGTGAAGCAAGAAGGTTTGGACCATTCACCCCACCATCAATCATCATACCAAGTCTAAAGTTTGGTGATACGACAAAGTCATTGCCGAAGTTTTCAACACCTTGGATAACATCGCAGGAAGCAGGAGTTTCAACTTGAATGCCACCAGTAGGAGCAGGGGCAGCTTCTTCAGCGACTGGTGGAAGCGCAGTTGGTGAACCTGATTCACCCAATTCAAACGAACTTCTACGTCCTTCTGGAGTATCGAATTCATCAGGGGTTTCTGCTTTAGCAACTTCTTCAAATTCACGCTCTGGTGGTTGTAAGTAGTCAAATCGTTTTTCCAAAGGACTATCTGCAGGTGTTCTAGTATATTCAAGGCTAGGAACGCCAGTAGCACCTGAGGCACCATTACCAAATTCACCACGAGAGTAATCAACATTCAACTGTCCTGTTGACAACACGTCCATGGTAGAAGTTGAATTCAAATACATTCCATTTGATAGAACGCTAAACTGGTTTGTGGCTTCGTTATACCAAGCACCTTCAACTTTGTGGTTCGCATTACCTTTAACAGTAGTAGTCCAATCACCATCAACTTGAAGATTAAAGTTACCACCAACCTTCATTGTTGTATTGTTATGGACTCCGATATCAAGATTGTTTCCAACTTGAACCGTAGCATTATTAGCTACCTGTACATTAGCATCAGAGCGAGCATAGATGTTAGTGTCACCATCAACTGTAATGTTGCACTCACCATTAACGTGAATACATCCATTACGTTCCATAATCCAAAACGCATCACCAACGATATAATTTACTTGGGTTCCATTAGGATCAATTTCAGTAAATGTTCCTGTTCTGTGGTAAGTATGAATACGCTCTTGTCTTGGAGTATCATCAAATTCAATAATGTGACCAGACTCAGTTTCTGTCACATGGTTATATGGATATTTGGCTCCATAAGGAATTTCTGGTTGATCCCATGCACCACCAACAACACCCTTCGGAATGCCTCTTTCACGAACGCCATCTTTCTTAATAATTACAGTTCCATCAATTATACCACGTGCTAAACGATTAGTGTCTGGTTCATTGATGTATTGTTCAAGAGGATATTTGTTGTTTGGATCACGGAAACCTGTCTCAGCAGAACCAGTTTCAATCGCTCTTGCGCTTGGTCCAGCTTGGAATGTTCCTGGAGTTGATTGTTCACCAACGGCAACAGGTTCTGTTACAGGAGGAGTTCCTGCAGTTCTAGTTGGTGCATCTGGTGCAGCCAAGCCATAGAAATACTCATAGTATTCTCTTTTTATGGCAGCAATGTCAGCTGTGTTATTACCAACTGCACGTTTGGCAGCATAGAAATATCCAGGGTGGTCTTGTGGACCAACACTTGATGGAACACGATCTTTGAAATATAGAGCAGCAATTAAAGCAGAAACATTAATGTCAGTGTTTAATGTTTCAGGATCGTTCACAATATCAATGTTAAGACCAAGTTCTGTACCCAGTCTTTGATAACGCTCATAATTAGAACGACCAGTTAGCTGAATAAAACCACGCCCATAAAAACGTCCACCATCTGCATCGTTTCTGTTTCCAAGGAAGTTTGCGCCACGTTGAGTTGGACCATATGCCCATGAGAAGAATTCTTCACGAGTAATGTTTTTCCTTGGCGCACGTGAATAATGTTCTGCGTCAGCATCTGATGCAAATCTATAAACTTGTTTAATTCTACTAAGTGAGTAGTTATACGATTCTTGTTGGGGAACCCATTTAGACTCACCACCACAAATACCGAGAACTGCTGCTTTTTGTTCTTTGGTAGTCAATCCAACTTGATCGCAGGCAGCGATTATAGCACGAATACCTTCGATCGCTTTATTTCTATCAGCACCAGAATTTTCTGGTGGAACTTGCGGAATGTCGTTGTTTACTGGTGTAGAAGATGGTGGAGTCGCAATATCAGATTCAGAAGGTAATGTCCTGACTGTCTGCCCACTAGCCTGTGCTGCAACTGCAGTTTCAGATCCAGCAACAGCTGTCGGCTGACGTCTGACTATTGATGATAATATTAGATCTGATAAATTACTTGGTACAGGACTAAACGTGATGATGTTTTCACGATATTCAGTAACTGGATTGTTGATAGTTATTGTGGTTGGACCATCGATAGAAACAATAAATGTATCTTCTGGTAATGCGTAACCATCCAGACGCATATTTGGTGATAGTGGTCCAGTTAAGTTAGACGCTATACCGTTTGGATCAAAGAATGTTAACTGATTGCCAGTGACTGGTCCAGGAATTGTTCTTAGAACAATATCTTCGATTGGTGTTGTTGGATCAAGTGAATCTGGATCTAGACCAATAGGTAGAGGATTCGTTGATAGACCACCAAGTGTTCCTAGAATAATAGGGTTTTGTTTGTCACCGTCGGCAAACACCACCATCACTGTCGTTCCTTCAACTGGTCCAACTGGTGATGTTCCGATACCATTCATTGAAGCAGATTGAATAGGTGAAACTGCATATGCCCATGGAAGATCAGCAGTAGGCAACGCTGATTTATCATGAGTATGAACACCAACAATCCTAACTTGGCATCTACCAAGTTGAAGTGGATCTAGTCTATTTTCTACAACGCCATAATACATCATTAGTTAAATTTCCCATTTGGATTAGCGACAGTAGAATCTTTGATCAATTCTATGTAGCAAGTGTGTCGCTCTTTTGTGACAAAGTGATTGATAGCAGCAACAAGATATTTACCACCAAGTACACGATCTTCAGAATCATCTTCTCCTACAGAATAAGGTTCTGATCTACTTAAATTTAGTTTAACTGTTTGTCCAACTGTATAATCAGTTCTTCCTGGAACTTCAATTTCAATCTTTCTATCTTCTGCTAAAAACAGAGTAGAAACTCTTTCTTGAAAATGATTAAATTCTTCATTACCACCATCAAACCCAGTGAAGCTATTAGAAAAGTCAGTAGTAGTAAAGATTTTTGATGCGTTTTTAATAACAGCATTTTTACTAAATGGTTTATTCTCGTTCGTATGTCCCTGAGAATTCCACACATCATTGATATTAAAATACTTTACTTTATATCTTTTATTCGTCACATCATAAGTGTATTGCCGTGATGCCATGGCACCTGCACGTGTTCTTTCTAAAGTATCTAAACCTTTAGGTACGCTGATGTTTTCAATCTGTTTATAATCTGCATTGATGTCACGAACTGACATCCCATTATCGTCAACTTCTCGTGTATAGTTCTGTTTGGTAAATTCTTGATAGATTGGATTGTTGTATAAAGATGATAAACTAACAAAATAGAATCCATCTCTATTTTCGAAAAACACAAAATCTGGTCTACCTGCCGCACTAACAGCTTGGTTAGTCAAGTATCTAATATTTTGTAATGGACTCCAAAAGTTGGAAATGTATTTAATGTGTTGTGTTGTCGGATCAATGATAAGACGTTTTCTAGATTCTAACCCAACTGCGTCATCTTGAATAAATGTTGGTACAATTTCTTCAACTCTTCCAGCAAATGTTTTACTGGTCTTTTTATTAATATCAACCAATGCTTCACGGGAGATGAAATGTAATTTGTATGTTTGAGTACGATCGCCCATAAGTTCACGCTCAGAAAGTTTATAGACATAATACTTTCCGATAATACTAGCATTTTCCATTGAGGGAGTTTGAATTTCTAACTCAAGGTTTTCTTCACCGATAATAGGAAACAAGTTAATCAAGTCCAAGCCATCTTTCATAATAAGATTGCCTGTGATAAATGGTGAAAAAATATCTTCAAATATAGATACAGCTTGGATCTGTTCAGTAATGTTTTGTGAAAAGCCAGTTGATGACGTCATCAATGCCTTAACAATCTTCACATCACCAGCAAATTTTAACTCTTGAGCAGATGTCGTCATTATAGTAGATCTTTATAATTTTTCAATATTGTTGCAATCATATTAGGAGCAAGAACCTTAATCCTACGTTTCTCTTCATTTAATGCTCTTTCATATTGGTCATTATATACAGCTGTGGCTTCTGGGTTTGATTTATCTACAATAAACCCTTCATGATCAACATAATGATGCACGGCATAATAAGCACTTGGTAAGAACATAGCAGATGGGAAAGTGCCTGGAGTTGCGTTTTGAATAGCAACAATCTGATCAATAATTTCTTGCGGTGTAATGTCTATACCACCAATTGGAGTAGTTAATCTAACATCACCTTCTTGGGCACGTGATACAAGTAGCCAAGAACGAGCATCAGAAGCATTAACTCTACCGCTGGAATCAATGTCAGCATAAGAGCCACCATAATATGTAGTAGTATCAGTTCCATTAGCCATAAAGTTTTTCAATGCTAATTCTTCTTCTGAATATGATGAATCAGGATATCTCACACCCATTTTTAAAACAACATTAGACAGAGTGTTAGTTACATCATTAGTGTTGAACACAACATCAGGGTAAGAACTCTCAATGTGTTTAACCAAAGCAGTTTCATCTAAAGGGAAATCGCTAATGTAATCGTAACGCTCATTCAATAGCATTAAAATCCAGTGATACTGAGAGTTACCATAAAGTTTCTCAGCAATAATTTCTGGAGTTTCACCATCTTGAACATCATACTCATCAAATTGCGTAACGTTTTTCATTAGTTCTTTTCGGAACCTAACGTTTCGAGTTATATCAGTAACGATCTCTGTTCTAATATCTTTATCTGCATATTTGAAATCATATACAAATCGAGGAAAATCTTTGAAGTACATTATAGACCTTCCTTAACAGTTTCTTTGGACAAGAGAGCAAGTTCTCTAAATGTCAATGTCATGTTAATCTGAGTTGGCATACCATTTTCAAATGTAGTGAAGTTTCCATTAGGTGTATAGTTCAAGTTCATTTCGGTTAGAACACATGATGTGTGCTTATGGATATTGAGGTTTTCTTGTGCACCTTGATAATAGAAAATATCAAACTCAGAAGGATAGATGTATAAGAATTGGTTAGCGTCCTTAAACTCTGGATGCATGTGGTATTTAAACTCACGAATAATGTTCATAATATTTTCAGCTTCAGTAACATTACGTGGGAAGAATTGGTATTCGAAGTTAAACGTACGGAAGTCTACACCTTTAAATACTTGATCTTTCTTAGGGTTGTTCGCTAATCCTAAAGCAGCACTGACACCAGCAGTTCCAGGAGCATTACCTAATGTTAGAGCAGTAACAGCGTCACCGAGCGATGTGTTATTTTGGGCAATATCGCTAATTCCACCTGTGAAACCATTTTCACTAAACGCATTGATAACATCTGAGCCAACAGAGTTAGCCATTAATAGAGCAGCAGTATCTTCTTCACTGTATTGCACACCGTAACGGATCTGTAACTGATTAGGGATGTGCATAGCGATGGCAGTTTTCAAACGTTTCTGCGATCTTGTAGCATCTGGAGCACGTGTTGTGGCAATACCAGCACCAACTGTAGGGATCGCAGCGGTGGCAATACCTTTAACAGCACCTGAAACGTCACCACCAAGTAACGCACCACCAGCACCACCAGCAAACAAATTGATAGAGCCAAAAGCAGCGATTAAACCTTCTTTAGACATTTCCTGACCAACAATATTACCCCTTAAACGAGGAGGGATATCATCCACTGTCGGTGTTTGTGTTTGTTGAAATAGTTTGGAATCGGTCGCAACGTTAATATAGAAAATAACGTAGTTGCTTCCGTATGTGTTGAGAATCTCCGAGGAACCTTCCAACGTAGCCCCATTGAACAAGTCAGATGGATATTGGTGGCTCCCTACATCGTAACGTCCAGGACTAAAATTCCTAGATGCGTCTTGCTGTGGAGATCCGTATGAATTTACTAGTGCCATATGGTTTCTCTAAATAAAAGGTTACAGGATCCTATAAGTTATTTATGCGACCAATAGAATGTATTATAAAAGAAAATTCACACCTACTGCACCAGAAAAGTATCTGGGGAATCACACAAATATAATTATGCGCTCAAGTTGGGAAACTATGTTCGCCAATTGGTGCGACCGTAACCCACAAATACTAAAATGGAGTTCAGAAGAAGTCGTAGTACCGTATCGTTGTCCGACCGACAATAGAATTCATCGGTATTACATAGACTTCAGAATACAGCTACGAGATAAATCTGGTACTCTCAAAACATATCTTATTGAGGTAAAACCTTCTAAACAGACACGTCCTCCAGAATTTCCAGGAAAGCGCACTAAGAGATATTTAGTCGAGTCTGCTACATTCATTAAAAATCAGGCAAAGTGGGAGGCTGCTAAACAATACGCAGCTGATAGAGGCTGGACTTTCAAGATTATAACAGAACATGATCTAGGGATATCTTCCTAAATAGATTATGGCTATATCAGAAGCACAGGCGAAAAAGTCGCCAATACAAGACGCATTCGAAGAACATCAATATGACTTCGAGACAGCGAACACTAAGGCACGTTCTTGGTATGACGGAGAAGTAAGAAAACTCCGAAGGAAGCAGTACACCCCAAATAGAATTATGAGGGGGTCACCTGAAGACCTAAGAACGAGGATTCGTCCTGGATTTATGTACATGTACATATATGATGCTGAGACTAAAAAGGATCTGCCATACTATGATAGATTCCCTTGCGTTTTGGTTATGCGTGTTATGGGTGATGGTTTCGTAGGACTAAACTTACACTACCTACCTTATTATTTGAGGTTTATTTTATTAGACAGGTTATGGAGATTTAGATCAAACACAAGAATGGATGAAACAACAAGAATGAGGTTTACTTGGGAAACGATCGCAGGAGTTGCCAAATATAGAGCAGCTGTGCCATGCGTTAAAAGATACAAGTATTCTAGACTAAGATCACAATTTCGAATAATCGAAATTAATGATTGGGCAACTGCTATGTTGCTACCTGTCGAGAACTTCAGAAAAGCATCAAAAGAAAATGTTTGGCAAGACTCAAAAAGAAAAATGATAGGAAGTTAACAAATGGCACTAAGCGAATTTATTTCACAAGTTAAACAAGGTGGGTTGTCAGTCACAAACAGGTTCATGGTTGAGATGTCACCACCTGTTCCAATTGGACAAACAAAGCTACAGAAAGTTTTAATGTTCTGTGATGGTGCGCAACTTCCAGGAATGAGTTATGGTACAATTCAGAATAGAACATTCGGTGAATTTCGTGAAACTCCTTACGAAAAACTATATGATACAGTGACTCTATCTTTCTTCGTTGATAAAGATATGGCAGTCAAAGGCATGTTTGATGATTGGATGTCGTTTATTCAACATCCACAGAGTCGTAAATTCAGGTACTATGACGAGTATACCTGTGATATGACTATTCTTGTGATGAGTAAAGATGGGCATGTAACCTATCGTTGTAAACTTTTTGAAGCATATCCTAAATCCATCGGCGCAGTTCAAATGGATTACGCAGCGAAAGATATTATGAAGCTGTCAGTAACGATGCAGTATAGAAATTGGAGAGCAGTCCCTGTCACAACGGTGTCTAACGCACCTGAATCTCAGAGAGATCTTTCAGTTACATCTGAAACGTTACTTAACGCACATATTACTGATTTTCGGAACACTCAAAAGTTATGGAATGGAGAACTTGAGGAAAATCTTCCACAAGGGATCGATGGACTTCCGAATAGATTGATAACCCTAGTTGATGCTGGTAAATCACGAGCATCATCAATGCTTAACCCAATAAGGAGTCTATTCGCATGACGGATAAAAAAACACTAACAGTAGATGCTACTAACGATACACTAGAAGCAGATGTAAACGGAGATGGTCATATCTCTACAGAAGAAATGAAGATGATGCTTGACGCAAAGCGCAAACGTCTTGAAGATGAAGATGCGATGCGTGATGCCCAGCGCAACATGGCTTGGTTTGCTTTGTTTGGTATGTTGCTATACCCATTCTCAGTAGTCATGGCATCTCTACTAGGCTTAGAAAACGCTGGTAAGATTTTGGGCGACATGGCTCCAACATACTTTGTTTCTGTAGCAGCAATCGTTGCAGCTTTTTATGGTAAATCTGCTTTTGAAAGCAAAAAATAAACCCTAAGTAAGAATTAGGAAGAATTGATATGAAAATTGATGAAAATTTGTCTGAGACTTTTGATATAGAACCAATGCCTAAGGGTACACAAGAAATTATTACCCAAGATGGCGAGGTTATTAAAGAACCTAATGCTCGGATTGAAAAAGACTATGACGATAGCAGAGAAAACCTAAAGAATCTTCTAGAGAAGGGACAGGAAGCACTCTTGCATTCTCTAGAAGTAGCAAAACAATCAGAACACCCACGTGCTTTTGAAGTTGTGGGTAATCTGATTAAACAATTGGCTGATGTAAACCAGCAACTGATGGATCTACATCAACAGAAACAAAAGTTGGATGCACCAAAGGCATCCAAAGGTGATAAAAACGTGACGAATAATGCGATATTTGTAGGTTCAACCGCAGAGTTGAACAAACTGATCCACAAAATGAACAAAGGAGACTAATTATGGCTTTGCCTATGAACGCTGCACCAAAGTACAAACTGGTGCTACCCTCTACCAAAGAGAGTTATTTTTTCAAACCATTTCTTGTCAAACAAGAAAAGGCACTACTATTGGCGATGCAGTCTGAAGATGCTTCTGTAATGGTCAGAACATTGTCAGAAGTTATTGACGAATGTTTTGACGGTAAGATCGACACAGCAAACATTGCTATGTTTGATCTTGAGTATATCTTTTCTCAGATTCGTGCCAAGTCCGTAGGTGAGATTGTCACATTAACAATTAGATGTGAAAAGTGTGATGAAGAAAATGAAAAGGCTAAAGTAAACATCAATCTTAATATCGCAGATATTGAAGTAGAGTTTCCTGAAGGACAAACCACAGACATTCCATTATGGGAAGGTGTTGGTGTTATTATGAAATACCCATCTGTCAAAGTTATGGAGCAGATGGAAAAGATTAAAGATCCTAACGATCCTGATGCCATGTACGCTATTATCTCTGCGTGTATGGATATGATTTATACTGAAGATGAAACCTTCCCTATTGAGAAGGCTACAGATAAAGAAGTTAAAGACTTCCTAGACAACCTAACGAATGAACAATTCAAAAGGATCCAAGCATTCTTTGAAAACATGCCGAAGTTGTCTAAAACAATTAACTATTCATGTCCAGAATGTGGACATGCACATGAGAAAAAGATTGAGGGGCTAAACAGTTTTTTTTCGTAATGCTCAGCCATGAGAGTCTTATGAACATGTATAAAACTAATTTCGCTTTATTGCAATATCATAAATACTCTTTGACTGAGCTAGAAGAAATGATACCGTTTGAGCGAGAATTATATGTTACAATGTTGGCTCAACACTTAGAAGAAGAAAAACGAAAAGCCGAACAACGAAAGTATTCTAAAAGGTAAAAGATGGCAACTCTAGCAGACGTAGTCGAAACTATTAAAGAAGCTAACTCAGACGCTCTTAGACAGCGTGATGATCAGATAGCAGGATTAGAATTAATCGCTGAGACTATCGAGGCATCAGGCATGTCTCAAGAGCAGATGTTAGAACAAGCAAGACAACAAGCAAAAATGCTTGCGCTGTTAGAGTCTATCGATAAAGGACAAAAAGTAAAACCTGCAGGTGGCACAGAAGGTGGTGGAGACGATCAAGATATCGGTTTCCTTGGAGGTATTCTTGGTCTAGCATTGGGTGGTCTTGTTGGAGCGATTGCTGGTTATGCTAAGGCATGGAAAGCGATGATGAAAGCCATCATGCCAACCAAACTAACAGAACTAGCTACTAAAACTATGAATTCTCTACGTGGTTTCTTCAAAACTGTAGGGGATGGGTTCGGTAAAATTATCGCTAGACTAAAGAGCGTATTTGCCAGCGATGGACAGATCGGTAAGATTGGTCAGTTCTTTAGTAAAATAGGAACAGCAGTTTCAGATTTCTTCAAACCACTCACAGACGCATTCAAGTCGATGAGAAGTACAGGTTCTGCTATGGGAACAGCAATTAGCAAAATCTTTGCACCTATTACCAGTGGTATTTCTAAAATCTTCGGCTTCTTTAGATCAGTTGGAAAGTCCCTAAGTGGTTTCACGACTATGTTCTCAGGTGCAGCTAAAGTCTTTAGTAAAATCTTCTATCCATTAACAATCCTTATGACAGTTTTTGATACTGTATCTGGGGCAATTGAAGGATTCATGGAAGGTGGTATCATCGGAGGTATTGGTGGTGCTATCAAAGGACTATTCAATTCACTAATTACAGTTCCTCTCGATATGTTGAAGGGTGCTACTGCTTGGGTATTGGATATGTTTGGGTTTGACAAAGCAGCTGAATGGTTGAGTTCATTCAGCTTCACAGATCTATTCAACGGTATGATTGATGGTATCGTTGGTTTTGTAAAATCTATTCCAGAATATGTTGGAGCAGCTTTTGATTCTGCAGTAGCTACTGTTAGTGATTGGTTTGCTGGTATCGGTAATTTCTTCTCTGGTCTGTTTGATCCAGTACTAGATTTCTTCGCAGGATTTGGCATTCCAGCTATTGGGTTTAATATTCCATTATATGGTCCAGTAGAATTTGGTCCATGGTATCCATTCGCTGGAGATCAAGAAACACCAGCAGAAACTCCACCAGCATCCGCTACCTCTGATACAGCAGGATCAGTAACACCAGCAAGTCCATTCATGGACACTGCGACTGGCACTACGTTTAATGGTGTACAGATTACTCCTGAGCAAGCAGAAGCAGGAAGAGCAGCAGAAGCAGAAGGTACTAGCGTAGAATTAGCAATGGCACGTGCTGCTGCTTATGAGCGTCTATCTTGGTATAATACTGGTCTGGCTCTCTCAGGTATAGATCCAATTGTCTTGTTAAAAGAACAAGAGGGTGCTTCTTTTAATATGCAAGACCTAATCCCACAGGCACCAACAACACCTGATATTGGCACAGCTTCAGTTGATGTAGCCGATGCTCAAAGGAACGCAACTGGTGCTCAATCAAATAACGTAGCAGTATCTGCTCCAGTTATCAATAACAACAACACAACCGTTCAAAGAGCACCACAACCAATCAGAAATGGCGATCCATCTAACTCCAGATATATGGTTCCTGCTACACAATAAAAAAGGGAGATCCGAAGATCTCCCTACACTAATTAAGCAGCGCAGTCAAATACACGACTGTTGCTTACTACTTAGTCATTGGCTAGATTCTGAAAATATGACATCATGTCATCTTCATCATCAGCAGTAACAGCTGCTGCCTTTGGTTGCGGAGCAGGAGCAGACTTAGGCTGAGGTGCTGGCGCAGAGACCATCTCAACTTCATCTACCAATTCTGCTGCACTCTTAGAAGCATAGCTATCGCCAGACAGAACACTTTCCAACTTCTTCTTTAGTTCTTCATAAGATTTGAAGTTAGTTGGCGCATTGAATTCAGATAGAGCATACTGTGAGTTCGCTACTTTAAGAATCTTCTCGTCATCCCCACCAGCAATAGCAGCTGGCTCCAAGAATAGCGATTCATCGTAGTTAGCATATCCAGATACTTTGCGCATGCGCATTTTAAAGTCTGCACCTTCCCAGAAGTCAAACACATTGACTGGGGTCTCATCCTCGAATGTTGGCTTGGCTTTATCCATGATCTTATCAAAGATCTTCTTACCAAACTTAAACAAGAATACTTTACCCTCATTCTCAGGATGTTTAGGATCAGAAACAACTAGAATGTTAGCAGTGTAAGACAGCTTACGCTTTTGCTTACGAGCGATTTCTTTGTTGGCTTCAGAACCTGAGTTCCAGAGTTGTGTGTTTAGTTCTCCAACAGGATCGTCTTTACCGATAGTAGTCAACGAGTTTTCGATGTACCACTTACCAGTTGGTCCTTGGAAACCATGAGAGAAGATTCGAACCCAAGGGAGTTCATCACCTTCAACACGAGGGAGGAAGCGAATTGTAGCAGTACCATTACCTGCTTTGTCGCCTTCGAGACGCCAGAAACGATCGTCTTTATAAGACTTAGTTTCAGACTGAGGGTTTGCAATCTTATCGAATTCTCCAGTGATTTTAGAGAAGTCAGAGTTGCGCATTTTACGTAGTGTGTTAATATCCATGTCGTATTTCCTTTATGTCGTATTTACGGAGTATGTTGTTTAGTATGTTCGATGAAGATTTCGTCATCAAGTTCTACATCATCATCAAAATCTTCAACATACCTATTTAGCGTCTTCAAATTCGCACGTTGTGCTGTGCGTTTTTGTTCCCTCTGTGGTCGCCCACCACGCTGTGAGGAAAAATCGTCAAATTGCTTTTCTTTTCTGAATGTCTTACCCATGATACTATCGCTTTATAACTCATCAAGTTCGTGTTTAAATTTATGCCACACAGTCAATATTTTGGACTGATCGTACTTCACAAATCCTACTAATTTCTTGATAACTCTAAACTCATCGCTCCAAATCTCGGTGATAATACCTTTGTTAGTCCACTTTGTCAGAAATGGGAAGATGTCATCAATGATTCTAAGTGTCTCAACATTTATCTGATTACCAATAAACATAGTCAACGCTAGAGGATATTCTACCCCATCCCATTCAAAAAGACAAGCACCTTGTTGTTTATTAGTTTCTACAGTGTTCAGCATTTTACTTAGATCATCTACAAACATCTGTGTAATACTTTGCTTGTTTTTAATCCATTTGGTGTAAGCATCAGAACCAGAAGATTCTTCATACAAGAACCCTTCGTTACGATAAGCAAAGTTGGCTACAAAGTATTGTATGATTTCTCTGTCTGTATCGTAGTTCCTAGCCAACTTGTTGAATATATGTCTGTCGTTTCTAGCCATGAACGCAGCTTCAGAACCTTTCACGCTACCCCTCTTTTCAAAGACATCGTAATTATCTTTTGTGAAGTGGAGTTTGGTTGCTAGGTAATAGCGATACGCTCTAAATCCATTCATCATATATCCAACCGTGCAGCTTTCGGCAAGTAGTTAAGATCCTGAAAATTCATTTCGAGTTTATCCTTCAGTGACTTACTGATCAAAGAAGCGATGTCGCTAGGCTCGAGATAATTTTCACTACAGTATTGTAAAATGGCATCCATGTAAGTAATTCCAGATTCAACTACCATCATCTCTATGTGCATAGAGAATTCATTAGCTGATTGGAACATATTCTCAGGTGCTAAATTTTCCTCTGAAGTATCTGTTTGATGTAATTTCTGTTTCAACTTTTTCATACTCTTTCAATTTCGAACGGTAAAGTTTCCAGTATTTGTTTTCAGTATCGTCTGCACGCATAAACCGATCATATTTCTCAAGATAAACGTCAAAAAACATATCGAGTTTTTGTTTCTGAATTCGGAGAGCGAGGTACTGGCTCTCTAGTTTTTCTACTTCTGATTCAACGTAACTTTTCAACATAGTCATATTATACTCCATAATAAATTGCAAGACAAGGTTATTCTTCGTCGTATTTTAGGATATCTTCACCACGAGTCTTTAGATAACCATTGTCGATAAGGTTTTGTACAGTTATCTCGATAGCCATCTGGACTTTTTTATTCATAGAATCACGCCCAAGCATCCATCCGCACCATACTAAGATTAAGCCGTACCCTACTGCTTCCCAGCCACCCATATTATCTCCTCATTCTGCTGATTTCTTCAGCCTGTTCTTTATTAATGATTGGTACTGCATTGCTCTTATGCATAGTAGCAATACCTTTGATCAGAGTACCTGTGTATACCTGTGATTCTTTCTTCGCAGCAAATCCAGCAATACCATTAGAAAGACTTGGATAATGTGGCGTCTCTCTAACGAACACTTTTTCTGTTACGTAAGGTACAAACTCACGTTTCTTTTTGGTTCGCTTAACAGAACCAATAAGTGCTTCATACTCTCTCTTTAGTTTCTCAAGTTTATGCTGCTCCTGACGAGCAGCTTTTTTGTGTGCTGGGGTGCTCATGCTGCTGCCTTCAAACGAAATTTATCCATGGTGTTTTCGTACCAGCTAGGATTTTTCTGGCGAAGGACATCAAGAGGTGATTTACCAGAGTCGAGAGCAGCAGCGTAAGACTCAACAGTGTGATTCTTAAGAAGTTCTTTCATGAAAATTGCTTTGGTAATCGGACCACGGTATTTAAAACGTGCAATGAAAAGATCTTTCGGAGTACCAACACGAGTCGGATGGATTCCAGCACGATCTTCCCAGACAGGACGACCAGAATAGTCACCTGTATACATGAGAAACCCACCAGAGTAAGAAAAGTGTTCTTTAGAGAAGGTAGTCATAACGAAGTTTCCTTTTTCACAGTTCATAGGTATATTATACCACATTTATCAAAAAAGTCAACACTTTTTTTGTCTTTTTTCAGGTTTTTTTCACGGAATTTCAATATTTATGTCGTAAATCGGCGTTTCGTCAAGATTTTTGAGCCATTCTTCAAGAATTTTGAGAATATCCTCCGTAGAATTGGACTCAAAAGACCATACGGTATGAAATTCATCGGTGATATGTACTTTCATATGCGGTTTCCATGTAAAAGAAGAAGTATACCGCAAAAATAGAGAAAAGTCAACAAAAAACCCCACTTTTGGTGGGGTTATATCAGTCCTATCCAGTGTGTACAGTCGTCGTGGGGGTCGTCAGTCCCACAAATTACCGTAGTATTTCCCGAATAAACGTAATCCATTGTTGATACGCTCCTGTTCTTGTTTCATTCCATCATAATCACACTGATACGTATCATTTGGACCATGAATCATTTCACTCATGCCATTCTCTAGTTTCTTCCACTGAATGTCAAGTTCACCAGACCGATATTTTTCTTCCCATTCATAAGTGTAGGACTCGAATGCAAAGATCATCTCATCCAATACCCACGCCCATCGTGTATGAACATCAGATTCAATATTCTGTTTACATAGTTCAGGATCGTTGTAGAAGTCAAATACAAGTTGGTTATCCCACTCTTCATAGCTGGTTGAGCGCATTTCAGGGGGAACATCTTCCATATCAACCATACCAGAACCGTGTTGAATTTCTTTCAACTGTTTCAACATAGGAAGGATGATCGGAGCAAGTGTACTATCCATACTCCAAGTGTCCCAGCGATCGATCTTGACATACTCAACACGAGGATGGACTTTATCAAGAATCCACTGAGTGCCTTTAGAGATAGGCTCTAGTATATTAGACGTTTTCTCAACCCACTCTGGATAATCTGGACCATCTCGTTTCGCCCAGTCTTTCCAGAAGAAGATTTTTTCAAGTAATGTGTAAGGTGAGAACCAATGGTCTCGATATTTACTAATATAAACTTTCATTCTTCAATCCCACTGTCTTCAAAAAGCCACTTTTCTTGTAGCTTACCATCAGCAACGAAGAAATAACGTGTGTTTGTGTTAGACCTACAATATGCACGACCACCATCAATCATATTTCCATTATCCATAACTCGATAATCATGTCGGTGTGTAGAATAGTTTAGATCACCATTACTATCTTCCACCATATAAAAATCAAGCGTTTCAATAACATCTGCATTGGTGATCATAATTTGGGCACCTGCAGCATACATGTTACGATAGACACCAAAATACCTATTGCCAAATTCTGGATGTGGGGTTTCACGATAGAAAACATCTACAGCAAAATCTTGAGATCCAAGAGCAGAAGTACAAACGTATTTAACTGGAACACCATCTTTTTTAGTATAGTGTTCTTCTATCAAGTGCGTTTCAAATATGGGTTCATGTTTAATATTCATGTATCTTCCTCATCATATACAATATCCAGATGTGCGCCATCTGGAATACTGAACCCTGCACCCTTTAGAAACATCTCAAATGCTTCAATCAATTCATTTAAAGAAGTATCGCCTGATACTTCATGAGACACTTTAGAAGTTTTGTATTCTTGAACAAAATATATTTTACCAAAGTCAATCATGATATTATCATCCTCATAAGTCCTACTGTATCAATACCTACAAGCAACATGTAGTTAGCCAACATCCCAAATGATTTCCGAGTATAAGCAGCCCAAGCGTAGATGCCGCAACCAGTAATCCATACAGGATAAAGAGCCATAAGGGGAGGATTAGGCACGGTAATCGCCATTGTAAGCGAACACCCAATACTAATAGCCCAAGCGAGCAACTCAGCAACAAAGCGAGTACGATTAGAATTCCAGTCATTACGAATCCAGTCACAAGTAGGTCTAAACAAATCAATCATAATATAATTATACACTAACTATTCTTGCATGTCAAGACAATTCTTTCACTTGGTCACAGATCTTCAACTTCTTAGCCTCTGATGGAGAGAGCCAGACGTCTTGTGGAGGTAGCAGAAATTCACGAATCTTAGCCTCAGATAATCCTGTTGTTTTCTTGTAAAGATCAATAACCTTCTTAGTTGTAAGATCATACTCTTTAATAGTTGCAAACAGTTCGTGTTCTTTACCAAAAGCACCCCATGTATACTGGTGAGACAGAATTGAAGTGTTAGGTGTAAGGATTCGTTGCCCACGTTCTCCAGCTAAGAAAATCATTAAACCAGCAGAAGCAACTTGTCCTAAGCCAATGGTGCGAATTGGTATAGCACTACCACGCATAACGTCAATAACAGCAAACGCAGCATTCAAATCCCCTCCTGGGGAAGTTATAATAACATTTAAGACTTCAGGTTTCTCTTCAGTAAAATTAGCAGATAGAATCCATTCGATCATTTCTTTACATGTTTCCAGAGTGATCTCACCGATAAGCAAGAAAAACGATTGGTTCTGGTTTTCTTCCGAAATTTGTAGATTCATTTTCTTCATTATTAGTTTTCGTCCTATAAAAAATATGTGCGCCAATTGTTGCCGTCTTTGTGAAATCATATCTCCAACTAGGCTTAACATAGTATGCATGATACCACATTGCTCCGTAAGTAGGATCTTCAACATAATTATAATTTAGTACTGCATAAGTCGCAATTCTAGTTATAGTTTCAAATGCCTTTTCACTTCGTACTTCGTCAGGTTTGCCATCACAAAACCAACTAAATTGACATCGGTTTAACAGTGGTACTTCTTTGTCGTGGTTTTCTTTCCACCAACTTGAATACTTAGCATCGTATACTACCCCACAAATACTGTTTGGGAATCTATCAGAATACATTCTATTCAAAGTGACGAATGCCACCGCTAACTTACCTTTATTAGTCTCTACTGCTGCCTCATGATAGATGTTCAGTGCCAGACAGTTAATCTGTTCTTGAATTTCAATCGGTTGGATGTAGTAGTGATCATTAAGATAACTTTCGTTTCTCCAATCTCTAGTTGATGATTTATATGTTAGGTATTCAACCTTAACAATATGTTTCACATCAGGTTTAGGGGCTGGAGGTTTAGAGATAATTATACGCACATCTTCATGCAATGTCAAGGCTTGTGCGTTATCTCTCATATTGAATAGCAGTAAAATCATCAACGCACATAGGAATGTGCAGAATAGTAGTGCTTTATTAGACATCATGTTACTTCCTAAAGTTAATAATGACATCTGGATTTCCTTCAACAATCCTCTGCCATCTATTTCTCCACCCACGTATGTGAGCGGAACTGTTCGGATCTGGATGATTCTTAAAAAAATCGTGAGATCGTGATTTCAATGTATCTGAGAACATTACATCTGCCCCATATACATCAATTTCCTTATACCCTTTTGATATAAGAAGTGAACACGCCACATGTCCACTAGTATCATATTCCTTTCCAGGTTTTACAATACCCAGTTTGAATGGCTCGAAAAACTCTATCGCACGTAATGGTCTGTCAATATACTCCCAAGAATGTACACTAAAATAAGCTGGAACCTTTATCATATTCGGTTCTGCTTTCCATCTAGTTACAACCTCTTCATCTAAAATTATGGTGTAGTCAACGTCTGTCCATGGAATGTTGCATCCCACAACAGTATCATATTTTATTTTGTTTTGGAAGTAAGAGACTCTACTTGGACCATTACCAAGTATAGCAGCTATCATCTCTTTACGTATCTTGATTTATCAACACCAATCTGCAAAGCGAGTGCTTGTATATCTTCAACTAGGTGTTGAATAACTGCTTGGTCTTGATGTTCTTTGGGAGTGTCATATTTCAGGCGACGCAAGTTCATACTCTTTTCATACATCACATTAACAACATCACACATATCTGAAATCTTATGAAGCATAATGCCCTCCTAAGTTTTATTCAAAAGTAGTAGGTTATTCTGTTGCCAAGAAACCTACTGAAACTCCTACTTACCTGTTATCAGGCAGCTAGTGCGTAAGTGCTATCGTTTGCATTTACATTAACGCTATCGTCTCGTCGTGCCTTCATGAACCTGTCGAACCTGTTCACCCCCATCAAAAGTATACTGGACCGCTGCAGACAAGGCAGTCTTGTTATGTTGGGAAGCAAGTTTGGTTATAACCAACGCTGTACTAGAACAACTTCCAATATACTTTTGGTGGAGGTGGTGGGAATCGCACCCACGTCCAGAAACCCTCCAACAAGAGTCATCAACTCAAGCATATTATTTATTATACCCCAAAAGTTATTACAAGGCAATACCTTTTGTTACTGGAAAAAGTTGGGTTCTCTCTCCAATGCCGATAATACAAATTTCTGTTTCTGTCTGTTCTGTGAATGTCATACGACCATTATCTGGATTGATCCAGACAGTGATTAGGCTATTAGCATCTTCTGTGGTGATTATTGGAACTTCACCATGTTTTTTACTAAGAACATCATAGACACCCTCATAGTCCTGAGAGCAGACGACTTTTGATAGCATCGTGAAACTCTCAACTTGTTTTTCTTCACCAATTCCTGATAATGGTATAGCAGCCAAAAATAAACCAACTAGCAATTTTTCCATTTCCTGTACTCCTGTCGTAGTGAGATGAATTTATCAACCCATGTATCTCGTTTCTCAACGAAAATTAGAGGATCTTCATCATCAACTGCCATTAAAATGACTAACCTAGGAACTGGAATCCCAGTTCTTTCTTCGAAAGCCACAGCGTATGCGGAACATTGCATGAAGTAATCATGAATATCCTCATATCCTTTTTTACGCCTAGAAGTTTTGAAATCAATGACAGACATTTTTCCGTCAAACTCTGCTATGCAGTCGACAGTACCTGCTACTTGGAGGTGGTCTGAATATAGTGGGGTTTCTAAGCAGTGTATGTTATCTATGCGATCCAAGAGTGGCGTGAACGACTTCCACATTTCTTGATCAAACATATCGATGTCGACTTGCTTATTGGACAGATAGTCTTCGCATAGACTATGTACTCTGGTTCCTCGTCGGGCAGCACGTCCTGAGATTTCGTTTGCTGTTTTTTCTCCGACTCGTTTTCTCCATGCAATGATTTCTTGTTTTTTAAGCAATCCTGTAACCGTTGTGACAGAAGGATAGGCTGAACCAGTTGGAGTTTGATATAGTCTCGAACCGTCTTCGCTAGTGATACGGTTGAGTTTGGGTATAACATGAGTGTGGTGCTTAAATAATTTCATACTCCCATTATACAACAGGAGTATGAAAAAGTCAAGTTTAATCGTCTAACAACTTGGAGAAAGTTGCTGGTCCAGCAATACCGTCTGCAGTGAGACCGTTCTTTGCTTGCCATTCTTTTAGTGCACGTTCAGTTCCTGGACCAAAGACACCATCAGCAGAAAGACCTAGTGCTTCCTGCATAATCTTGACACCTTCACCACGTGATCCTTTACGTAGCACACCGATATCATCTAGAATCTCTGCGTGATCTCCATCGTCTGTACCCAAGTCATCCGCATCCATACCAAGTACTTCTAGCGCATGCTTGTAACGACGTTGACGATCTTCAAGACCGATGTTGCCACCATTAATCTTCTTAGTCATCTTCACAACATCATCTGTGTCAGCGATATCGTTTAGATTATTCGCACCCCAGAACCAGCATGCTGATTCAATGGCACCTGCTGGAGTCGCAACATACTCTGATGCTTCTTCTGCTGTCATGCCTACAGTTTTACCGAAACGTGTATAGTTGTCACGTCCAGTCAACTGCTTCAGACCACGACCACGGAAACGCCAGCCATCGCCTTCTTGAACGTTACCCATTTTGTATTTACGGAACTCATCATTGTAAACACGATTAGCAATCATCTCTGGATTGCGAGCATATTCATCTGCGTCTGCTTTTGGAGCATCACCAAAGTAACGACCAAATACAGAACGAAGTGCTTTGGCTGAATAGTTTAGATTCTCTTCCAAACTCTTAAAACCATTTGATTCGTGTGCGCACTGACTTAGAAAATGCGCAACTCTACGCTCTGTAGTAATACCGTACTTGGGTAGCAAATTACACAAAGCATCATACCAATCATCTGCATCGGCAGAGATAATCTCGGCTAGATGTTCCTTCGTGAAATCAAATTCAAAACTCATTGTTAGTCCTCTCTATCTTCGTATTCTAATTTAGCCAAAATGTACTCTTTTACAAGATCAGAACGAACAATATCTTCTGCTTGAAATTCTACTCGAGTAAATGACTTCATGTATTTAGCAACCTCAAAGAATTGTAGGATGCCACTCTTGTCGTTATTTTTTCTTAGATCTGTTTGACGGTAATCGCCACACCAAATAATTCTTGAACGATAACCAACACGTGTCATGATGGTATCAATTTCTTCAAAATTCATATTCTGCATCTCGTCAACGATAATGATACAATCATCAAAAGTTGTTCCACGAATAAACGATGTAGAAACGAATTCAATAACACCTTGTTCTTCTAACTTAGCCCAAGCGTCTTTTCTATTAAAAAGATTATTACAAATTTGTTGATATGGTTGTTGGAAGACAGCAAGTTTTTCTGCTACGTCCCCTGGAAGATGTCCGATGTCTCTTGATTGGACAGCTGATCGGATAACGAGAATCTTATTTGTTGGTGTGCCTTTATCCAACACATCCTCTAGTGCTTTATAGAGAGCAATGTATGTTTTACCAGTACCTGCTACACCATGCAACGCAATATTTGTATCCCCTTTTTTATATGCGTCATAAAAGTTTTGTTGATTGACAGTTAACGCAGGACAGGTTTTTAAATCATCTATCCTTACTTTCATTCTTACGCTTGCTGTCTTTTGATCATTGCCATTATATTGTGATTGTTCAACTACCTTAAGAGCAGTTTTTCTTGGCATGTATTCTCCTAGAGTTGGCTTGAGGAATTAGTTAAGTCAGACGCAGGAGCACGGGAATGTATTTTTTGTAAGACTTCCTTAAACCCACTGTCTGTGACTGCCTTAGTCCCGACACCACGGAAATTTAATCCAGGTGCTCCAGTTAAATATTGTTGTAGGTGGGGATTGTCTATTTTGAATTGATCAAGGTCAGAGATACGCATTGAACGTTCAAATTCTTCGCCTGTGTTCGTATCTCTAAAATTATATGTTGGCATGTGTACTCCTTTGTCTGTACATTTGTATTTAGTATTTTATTAAACCCACGCAGGTGTTGCTCTTTGTTTCCAAGAGAACATTCGTGTTTTAGCACCACGATAGTAGTTATGATATGAAGCAATACTGTTATTGTCTACTTTATATTCATCTGGCATCGCAGGGGTTGGTTCTGTAAAATCTAAATCTTTGTTAATATTATGAGGTACTTTTTTCAACAGAGTAACAAGTTTCTCGCATTCATGACGTTTGTTGTAGCGATAGGTATACTCTGACATTAGTTCACGCCACAGTACATACAACCAGTCATAGTTTGCTTGTGATTGTCGCACCCAAACTGCAGATGGGTGATTGATGTGAGTTGCTTTATACAACAAACGTTCCATATTGTCGTTAGACAGACGCCACCGTTTGATCTTTCGACCATTTTTAGTAAAGTCAATATACTCTTCGCCATCAATAACACGATGTGCTGTTGACAACAACTGTGCGTATTCAAGAATCATCTTAACACAGTGTTTGTCAACATGCATCTCTGCGCAAGTTTTAGGATCGTTATCGAGATAAAAAATGTTCATAATGTATTCACCAATGTCTGATTACACCAGCGACAATGAATAGGTTAGTGATGATATAAACAAGAACGATACAAGTTCTGATTATAGCAACCTTATCAGAGTCGCTGGAATTTGTACTAAAGGCTTTCTCACCTAGTGCAGTTGCCCACAACTTCCACATAATAATTATACCCTAATTAAGCCATTAAGACAAGGTGATCATCAACCGCTTGCAAGATATCTTCTACCCTGTCGTCTCTATACAGAATAGCACGTCCACCTTTTTCTCTGAAAGGATTGACGCATCCAGAACGATCATCAATCAACAGAGTGTCAGGTGTGGCATAGTTTGCTTTCTCAACTTTCTCTGTCACGGTATTCATTTTAAGGAATCCCCAACTTTGTTTTTCGAGCCACATCTGTTTTTGTTTAGCGACAATCTCTCCCAGAATGGGGTCTTTCGTTCCCACACTGGTTAGGATTTCCAAATCAAGAGAAGGATGTTCCAAAAGTAGTTCGATCAAACCATTTACAAGTTTCTTAGCATTAGGCATTCGCTTCAGATTGTAGAAAACAGCTTCTTCAACAACTGCAGATTTAAATCGTTCAGTATGCGCTTCGTTTTCTTTATAACCTTCGATCCAAGTATCGAAGTCTGCAATTACACCATCCATGTCTAAGTAAATTTTCATATCAGTCACCAATAAATTGCTTGAGTTGAGGTTCAGAGAATGTGATAGGTTTCATAATTTTGCCAGTGTCAGGATTCTTAATCGGCAGACCAGTTTCTGGATCAAACTTAGAGAAGTTGGAACGTGTAACTTCACGCCATGCACCTTCAATGTCCCATCCACGAGATAGAGCATAACCAATAATAACCCAAATCATATCCGCACAAGCATCCAGCTGTTCGACATCATCATTATCAATAAATGCAGTCATAAACTCTTGGAACTCTTCACCGATTAGTTTCGCATAGAGATTACGCTGTGCTTCGTTATCGGTGTCAGTAGTTTGTCCGACTGCTTCGAGCCAACGTTTCACATCGACCATTGGGATAGCGTTTTCGTTCATCTTACGTTCCTTTACATTGTGTATAGTATTTTTTCACAGTCAACATCTTCATGCATCATGCTAAATTTAAGCAAATCTATTTCGTGTTTTACTTCCTTTAATTCTTCTTCAAGACTCATAACTTTCTGCATATAGAAAACTAATGCGTCCTCAATCTCTTTCCACTTGGGAGTAGAGTCTGTTGGAAATAAATCCAATTGTTCATTCATCAAATCCTCCTTGTTCTAATTTTGATAGAACGATTATACCATCTTTAACGCTCCAAGACAACACATCACCAATAACTACATTCATTTGAGTCATTATTTCATCAGGGATTGGAAGAACCAACTCACCAGTTTCAGGATCTTCTTCAATCTGCACTATCATCTTTTCTCTCCTTTGTTGGAAATTTTATGACTTGTCCCAAGACAGGTTCAACATTATCATTAGATACTGGGGCTGGCATATAATCTTCTATGTGTTCGATAAAATCTTCCATAGAATGTTCGACAACGTGCATCAAATGCTCAACATATTCACCTTTAATACCCATTGTCAGATAGCGTCCGAGAACTACAGCAAAAAGAGAAACAGGATCTACTCTTGTTTCTCTCATTAAGTCCCACAACATCTGATCAACCCTATTGACAAGTTCTTTAAGTTGTTCGTCTGTCAGATCCATTGGTTTGTCCTCAATTCATTTCATCGTCTTTGCGCCAAGACTTGGCTAAAGACTTAGCACGTGTTGACGCAAGAATTAACTCATTCTGTAGTTCATCAAGTTCTTCTCTGTTTAGAAAAGATAACACACCATCGTATTGTGGTTCAGGATCGAGGAGTTGATCACTACAACGTTTGGCTAACTCATCTAAAAGATCTTCAGTCTTAATAATGTCCAACATCCTCATCTCCTTAGTTATTGATCAAACTTAGCGCAGACGTAATTCTGATGAATTACTGCTAATTGATTTGAACCTTCTGAAACAGCTAGTGCTTCACCCCATTTAATGGCAACAACGTCACCAATTTGTAAATCATTTACCAATGGACCAACATCAATAATCTTTGCTGGCTTTGCGCCAGTTGCTAGATCTGCTGTGATAATTAGACCAGAGTCTGTCCTACGTTCAGTAGCAACTTCTGCTACAACTACAAAATCTTTCAATGCTTTCATTTTTATACCTAGTTGTTTAGTGTATACCTATTATACACTAATATGTTTTATATGTCAAGCGTAAGTGGCTTTCCAATCAAAATTTAATATGTCCTGTGGCATATCATCAAGGATCTCAATGTTATCGTTTCCACCATATTGCGTAAGAACTGAAGAGTTGTATAGACTTCTTATACCATAACAATGACGATGGCAATAATAAATGCTGCCACTACTTCCATGGAATAAAAAGTATTCACCATCTAGTTCTACTTTCTCAATTCCTGAATTCATTCTCCACGAATCACCATCAAGATATCCACCACTCCAAGATCCAAAGACTCGATAGTGCGGTTGCAACGCTCCATTAACTTTAATTAGTTGCCAAGAATCTGGTCTGTATATGCTCATGTTGTAAATCCTGTTGTTATAACTCCATAGACAATTCCGATAATTGCACCAAAGAATGCCACATATGCAACGAAGGTTGCTGCCCACCAAAGATATGCAAGTATCCTAAGGATCCAATCAAAAATCATGTTAAGTCTTTCCGCTAGCAAGAACAATCTTGCAGATATGTTCTAGTCGTTCGATGTGCTCATATGCTCGCCATGGAGAACTATCAATGGAGACCACACCATGCCCTTTAATTCCGATAATATCATGCAGTACAGTTCCATCAGGCTCCACACCAATACGAGAAATTGTTTCGTTGGCTAACTCCTGACTGATTGGTGGAACATCAGGAACGTTTGGTGCGACTCGAGTATAGCGACCAAGTTCAGGAAAGTCTTTCACCAATTCTGATAACTCAATTCCTCTATGCATTGCAGCGACGCAGTAGGTAGGATGGAAGTGCATCACCACTCTGACTTCTCCATCACCCATGTTTTTTTGTAGACCAAAGTGGAGTGGAATTTCACCAGATGGGTTTAAGTTTTTACTGATATCAGTGTATTCCATTTCAAGCCAGTTATGGCTCAAATCAGCAGTACCAATACCACTTTCAATGTAGCTGTAGATACCAATCTTCTTAAACTGATCAGGCTGGAGCGTCTGCTTTCGAACACCAGAGGGAGTAATGTAGAAGTGATCACGATCGTGGTGCCGAATGCTTACGTTACCATCTCGACTGGTGATCCAGTTTCGCTCATATGCAGATACCATCGTGTCACAGATTGTTTCTAACATTATTAAATTCCTATTTTATGCGGTTCGTTTCGGTGTCGTGCGACTGGCTTTTCGTATTCATATCCATATTCTTTATGGATCCAAGCCAAAAACTTCAGAAGTTCTTCTTCTTGGAAGTTGGTGTGCATCCGTTGGTCGTTATACACTGTTGTTATTGAAACGAGTCTATCTAAAAATACTTTATCGTTCATTTGAAAATTCTTTCTGTGATAACACCAATCAGTGACATAATTAACGCAGCGAATATTGCTGCATCATCCCCTGTGACTAAACCAACTGCTGCCAGCGCAACAATAATAAGCCAAACTCCAATCATACTTTCTCTCCAAAATGATGCAATACTTTAGCGAGTGCAGGTAGTAGTTCGGTGTAATTCTTTACATCTTCAGGATGCATGTATTTCTTACCGAGTGCAGCATCGTCTAGATCGTGAGAGATGTCACGGTAAATTTCCGACAAATTACCCTTTGTGATACTATCGACTGCTTCATAGTCTAGAATAAATTTACGAATCATTGTGCGTTGTCCTTCAGGTCTTTCCACTTAGCCGAATCGCCATTGTCTAACATCCATTTATTTAATTCGGCAAACTGTTCATCGTTCATGATTGAATTATGTAGTGCCATGTATCCGCAGTCCATTCCACGCATATACATTCCAGGGTCGAAATTAAAGATGTCATAAAGCACATAGCGATACGAACCTTTTTCTACAACTTCTCCCTGATAGATTCGTTTTACCACAGAGTAGAATGCCCACTCTCGGTCTTGTTCGGAAAGTCCATTCCACCAAGAATCTACTTTAGACTCAAATCGTAGTTTCTCGTCTTCCATAACCTGACTCATATCAGATAATTCCTGAAGTGCTTTTTCTTTATCTTCGTTCATCATAATAACCCTATTATACATCAAACAATCTTACACGGCAAGCATAGCGATCTCTTACCTATCTTACTCTTCCGAAGGAAGATCTCGTCTACGACGTTCTTCCAATGCCATATTCAACAGATAAGTTGCCTTGGCATGAACCCATGGATGGCGATGGGGCAGGTGATTGCCAGTCGAACCATCCCAGTCTTTAAAGTAATGATCCCAAGTTTTATCAATCTTACAACAATCAGGATGCTCTCTCTGTAGAACCGTTAACTCATCTGCCCACTTCTGCCATGTATGATCATCTATAATACAATCGTCCATGTCATAGTAAATTGCACTATGAATTAACATCTGGAGTCGTCTACGCTTAATCAGTGAACGAATAGCATCT
>Ga0255773_10000345_pt1 | contig 49994 bp, 43 predicted proteins | sample 011ome_17_FD_179971 | JGI IMG/M metagenome (GOLD analysis project Ga0255773, IMG submission 179971) | Coastal salt marsh microbial communities from the Groves Creek Marsh, Skidaway Island, Georgia - 011502XT metaG (version 2) | ecosystem: Environmental > Aquatic > Marine > Intertidal zone >... | reverse complement strand
GCTCGCGGCCACAAACCCCCATGCTATCATCCATGGTGGCTAGCACATCAATATGATCAAGCAGTAATTTTGCCATTGGTATTTTCCTAACTTATTTCCTTGCCGTTAGTATAGCTCTAGTGCCCGAAATGTCGCCTAGTGTTCTGTTAGTATGCTGCTGGCGCGCTTATGGCTTGCCGCGTTGGGCTGGGGGATGCCCTCTGACCCAGACAGCACAGATTCTAGCGTATCATGACCCAACTTCAAGATGAATTATGGGGATGGAATTAGAAGGGATGATTTACAATATTTTTTTACTCACAAAATAGGGACAATTTTAATGGATTATTGACCCGTTCTGAAAATTATATATGATGGATTTAGAATAAACTTTAGAGTCAGTTGATGCACGAAAGGCCATTTACGGTCACCTTTTTGATAGGATATTGTGCTGTTTTTTGTTTGGGCAGTTGAGTGTTTTTGCCCACCTCCAAAAAGTTATGAGTATTCATCTGCCAATCGGATACCCCCATGACCTTATATCACCTTATCAATAATAAGATGCCTTCTCGGGAGTGCGGCGAATGCCCGATCCGCCAACAGGCCATCTGTTCACGATGTCACAACGATGAACTAGCGTTGCTTGAAGACATGAAATCCTATCGCTTTCGGTTTTGCCGTATCTGTTAAGGGTGGCGCGGTTGGCGCGGAGGCGGATGCATCAGAATTTTGCCCTAGCAGTAGCGTATAATTTGATTGCGGTTCCGCTGGCCTTTGCGGGGTTGGCGACCCCATTATTGGCGGCGTTGGCTATGTCGGCGTCGTCGCTGACGGTATCACTAAATGCCTTGCGTTTACCGAGGACAGATAAATGAATGTGCTGTTGCTGTTGCTGTTGATACCTGTGTCGCTGTTACTAGGGTTAATCGGGCTTGGGTTCTGTGTCTGGACGGTGCGCAGTGATCAATATCGTGATCCAGAGGGCGATGCCCGCCGCATACTGGATACCTCTTATGACGCTGCGCCAAAACCACCGACGGATGAGCAGTAAAATACTGCGCGAAAGTAGTGATGCGCGGCAAGTGTGAAAATGATTTCTGGTGCTGCTTAGGGCAATTTTCCAACGGATCTATTTTAACCGGTTTTGAGCGATAGAGTGGATCATTTGTTCATAGCTAATCCCTAAGTTTATGGCGCATGATCGAAAGAAATATCCTTTGGATAAGCCAGGCATTAAGTTGGCCTCCATGAAGTGGGGGATATTCTTGCGGCATAGTCGAACATCTATTCGGCCAAATGATCGCCCTCCAAGTGCTTGGAAAGCGCGTGTTCCTAAATCTGACAGCTGTTTAAGTAAATCTTTATTTACAACGCGTTTAACTAATTCATCGTCTGACTTCTTTACATCATAGTCCAAAATTCTATGTCCACGTTTGTTCTTTGGGGTGACAATTTCGATTGGCATTGCGGTTATTTTTCCAGTGAGTTCATCTTCTAAAATCCCAACACTAAACTCCCGGCCAGTGAGATAGGTTTCGATGATTGACTTGCAATGATGCAAATCGGATATTTGTTTAATTTTCGCTATCATTGCTGTCTTGGTAAATGCAATTGATGTTTCATCGATGCCTAAACTGTCACCACCTCGTATAGGTTTGACAAAAACAGGAAATACAAGACTCTTGGATTTGATGGTTTCTAATTCATCTCGTCCTGCTGTGAAATAATCTGCTGTAACAACGCCTGCTCTTCGCACGGTGTCTTTAGCAGTGCTTTTATCGTGTTCATTGTTAAGCGCGGAATGGTTTGATCCTATGTAGGAAATGTTTTGCTGGTCCAAAAAATCGTTTAGCCAAATTTGCTGTTCTTCAAAGTCAAAATATTTAACGCCAGAAAATACTAAATCAGGACGTCTTTCAGCCAGCTTTTTCAAGCAATTCTTTGAAGACACTTCAGTGATGATTACATTTGAATAAAATTTTGACAAAATGTCCTTAATTGCGTGTTGGTCTAATGTAATGGCCACATTTTTTTGATGTTTTTCAACCTGTGATTTGGGCACCACCAGCACCTCAATTGTTTTTCTTTCAACTACATCTGTTGCTATTTTGAATACTTCAACATCTTGTCTGGCTAGGGACGGTAGCTGGGCCATGATGGATAATTTTGAAGAGACAGGAGTTTTATGGTTTTGCATGAATTCAATCCTCACGTTGCATTAAGCTTCGCACATGACGGCTTGGAGCATATGTTTATCACCCTTGGTAATACGCTAATCCTTAGCCGCAGTTTCATCCTTAGAGTTGAGCTTTGCCAATGCTATGTCATGCTGGCTTGACCGCTGTTTTGCCTGCGTTAACTCGTTCAACCTCCGTCATTGCATCCTTCAAGTTTGAATATTTGTAAGAGCCAACATGAAAGACATCAATGGAGGTTCTCGTAATCCCAAGTTTATTAAGGGTTTTATCGTTTAAGTGTTCGGTTTTTTTGTTCATATGAATTTACTTTCCCGCTAGTTGCGTTCCTGCTTTAATAATTTTTGACGTATGCTTTATCATGAGGCCAAAAAGCTTGCTTGTTAGTCCAGTGTGACGGTTAGCTAAAAATGACCAAACTTGATTTTGATAAATAAAAACTCATTTATCTCATTTCGATGTTTTTGATTTAACCCCGATGCCAATGGCCTTTGGGGCAGAGCTAGCAGTTGCTAAAACCTTCACTTTTTCCTTTTTGGGCTTTCTAATTTCTCGGTTGCCGTTTCGATTGTTTCCTTTTGGCATATTAAATTTCTCCCATGTGGATTAGATGGATTTTCGCTGCAAAGCGCATCCACATTTTCTCAAATAGTCTGGTATTGATCGCCAACGGTTTACAACCGTTGGTTGCATCATTTAAAGCTAAATTAGCGTGATCTTGGCTAAAGAGAGCACAAGATTAAATTGATAATTGTTTTCGAGTAGTGCTTAGATTATTTGCCGATCAAAATGGCAAAGGCAAGTCGCTCATACTGGCTTTTGTTTAACTTAATATTTCATTTTATTTTTACAAAAGCGTTAATAACTTGAATTTACCTGAGTGAGTGAAGAAAAGCAAGGTGCAATTCAATCCCTAGACGAACGAACGGCTGAAACCTAAAGAAAAACAACAGTTTATGTGTTTTCACATTAAATGCTTTGTCATAAAGAAAACTCTTTTAGCAAAGTGAAAAGACTGTCTGATTATGCCAAAGAATTAATACGATAGACTAAGGCACATTGATATTGATATTACTGGAAACAGTCTTGAAATGGGGCTTCCAATAGGCTTCGAACACTCCGCCGGGTGCGTCATTATACAAAGTACTTACAGCTATTTGCATTAATGCATCATTTCTTACCAATAGTATTTGTAAAATTTATATAAGAAAATTATCTTTACATTATGATAACGCTTTGTAGGGTTTAAATAATGTTAAAACTATTATCTCAAGACCAAATAAAACAATATCGTGATCAGGGTTTTGTGTCGCCCATCAATGTACTTTTGCAGGATGAAATTGATGCATGCCTTGATGAGATAACTCGTTTTGAGAAAGACACCGGTAAAGAGATTGATTTTCCATATAAATCTCGTCCACATCAGGTGTTTTCATGGGCTGATAAACTTGTCCATCATCCGGCTATATTAGATGCAGTTGAAGACGTGATAGGTCCTGATATTATGTGTTATCATGCGACTCTCTGGATCAAGCCGCCCCAATCAAACGCCTTTGTTCGGTGGCATCAAGATGGCGCGTATTTTTTCCTTGATCCAGCCCTGCACGTGACGGCGTGGGTGGCGTTAACAGTTGCCGATGAAAAGGCCGGCTGTATGCAGGTAATTCCTGGATCACATAAAAATCCTTTATTTGAACATAATGACGATGATGACCCGAATAATATGATCCCTCGCGGCCAGGGATTAGCACAAGATATTGATACCTCTGTTGCTGTTGCCATGCCGTTGCAACCAGGGCAAATGTCGCTTCATCACACTAAATTATTCCATGCATCATTTAATAATCATAGGGATGAACGGCGCATTGGTTTTGGCATTAGTTATATTCCGGCTAATGTTAAGGATGTTGGCAAAACACCAGCCCATGCCCTGCTGGTAAGAGGCGAAGATAAAGATCGCAATTTTCTGCCTGAAAAGCGGCTATGTTCGGCTGAATCCCCTGAACAAATGGAATATCACCTGGAACTGATGAAGCAATTTCGTAAACGCCAAGATGAAGGCGCGGCACATACCAAAGCAGTTTTAGGATAAGATTTTATTAGCACCAATCTATCGCTTTATGCGCTGGCTAAACGCATTTTTTTCATTAAGCCATTTAGTGATGAAGCCGTCTCAATTTTCATGATATCTTTATATATTTCAAGAGCATGATCGCTATGCCAGCGGCGTTCACACAGGCTTAAATACTTTACCTGCAACTCTTCTTGTGAGTATGGATCTTGCCAGTCGCCTCGGTTGGTTTCAACCTCATGGCTAAATCTTCTACCATCGGACAATGTTATCTGAACTTGCGCTGGCCTCTTGTCTGGCAGCATAGCCGACATCGCTGGATTTTCATTCACGCGGACACAGCTTGCCAGATTTAATGTTGCCGGATGGATGAGGGCATCACCGCTGAAGCTAGAGATATCGCTAGTGCCATTGATGAGTGTGGTGGCCATAGCAAAAGGAATAGAAAACCGAGCAGCTAGACTATTTCTAGGCTTTGGATCATTTAATTCTGCTGCCAGATTATAGGTGCTGACATCAATTTGGCTAATGTTGTTAACATCAATCTGATCTCCATCGATATTAATGATATGCATCAGGGCATCTAATGCGGCATGGTTGAAGCGACAACAGGCATGTAGCTTAAAATAATTTCTATCCATCTCCCATGTCTCACCAAGCCCGTTAATCATGGCGGATGGGTCAAACTGTTCTGACACAACATGCCCGAAAACAGAGCTTAGACCATCATGTTCACCGTCAAATCCACTATCAAGCAGGTCTAATGCCAAATGAGCCATCTGGTTGCTAACACCCGTATAAACATTACGCACAGTTCCACCTTCAAGCATAGTTTTTCTTGAGGTGGCTAAGCTCAAGCTAGAGGCGATATTTATCCCCCGTTTTATCGTCTCAGCGTCATATTTTTTGAGTTTTGTTAGTCCAGCAACACCGCCAACCACGCCCCATGTACCATGGGGGTGCATACTATGTCTTAAATGGGTAGCAATTCCTAATCTTGCCGCCACTTCATAGGCTATAACAAAGGCTGTTATGAAGGCCTCTCCACTAATTTTCTTTTGTTCTGCAAGCGCGAGCAGAGCGGGCAAAACATGCATGCCCGGATGGCCACGGGCAAATTGATTGCCTTCATCCATTTCAAGAAAAGTGCCACTTGATCCATTAAGAAAAGCGGCGTCCATAGCTCGTGCTTGCAGCGTTGTTCCTATAATGGTGGCGTTAGGGGATTGGTTTTGAGCAAAACGTGGCGTAAGTGCCAACATTTCTTGTTCCGCTTGTCCCCCTATCATGGCTGCTATACAATCTGCAAATATTACTTTCGCATGATGTGTTGTTTTGGCGTCAATTTGATCAAACTTAAGATTATGAATGAAGGTCGAAAGATGTGTTAAATATTGTTTTATCATAATTAAGTTAATCCATTAATGGGTTTTGATAAATTAAAGTTGTTGTAATATATGCACTTTTTAATAAAGTAGTAATTAATGGTACTTTGAAAAACAAGATTTAACTTAATGAGGATTTAATTATGAAAAAAATTATTAATACAAATACTTCTCGCCGTCGGTTTGTTGCCACTGCAACAGCTGCTTCTGCGCTTGTGGGAACGGGTTTAGGTTTTCCACATATTGCGCGTGCTGCTGATCCAGTTAAAATCGGGCTGATACATCCTGCCACCGGATTTCTGGCTTATCCAGCCGCTCAGTCTCGTCATGGAGCACAAATGGCTATCAGTGATGTCAATGCTGCTGGCGGTATTAAATCACTTGGTGGCGCTATGGTTGAGGCCATGCTTGGTGACTCACAAGCAAAGCCGCAAATTGGCGCCTCTGAAGTGGAAAAAATGAATGAGGCTGGCGTTCATGCGCTTCAGGGTTGTTATCAATCCGCTGTTGGCCTTGCTGCATCTGCCGCCGCAGCTAAATACAACATTCCATTTGCTGTGGATGTTGGCGTATCCGATAAATTGGTACAGCGCGGCTTGAAAAACGTATTCCGGATGGCTGATGGTTATGGCCGGATTGCTGCGGATGCCGCGTCTAATCTTGGCGCTATTAATAAAGCTGCTGGTTCACCGGCTAAACGAGTGGTTATTGTCCATGAGGAATCTGAGTTTGGAACAGGTACAGCAAATTACATGTCCTCACTGTTGCCTGATCAAGGTCTTGAAGTGGTTGAAATGATTAAGCATGCCAACCCAACACGAAATTTTGATAATATTGCGCTTCGTATTAAGGCGCTTCAGGCGGATATCGTGATGCCAATCAATTATCCGGGTGAATATGTTCTGCTTGCCAAAACACTTCGTCAGCAAAAAGTAGACTTCATGGCCAGCTATTCCGTTCTTGGTGGTGGGTTTAACTTTAAGTTTGTTGATGATCAGCCAGAAATTGCTGAAAACATGATTGATGTTAACCATTGGTATGATCCACGCTCAAAGGCTGGTCAGGCGCTTCGTAAGCGGGTTGAGGCTGATGGTCTGTATTTCACGTTTGAGGTCTATTTAGCGTACTTGTCTACCATGTTCTTGATTGATGGGTTCGAACGTGCTGGGACTACAGATACTGAGGCCGTAAATGCAGCCTTAGCCGCAAGCACGATAGATCCAATGTTCATGCCATATGGCCCAACCAAAATGGTCGATGGTCAGAATATGGGGTCACGGGCAGTTGCTATTCAGGCACAGAACGGTGATGTGCAAATTATTTCACCATCTGATTATGCCTCGGCTCCAGCGATCTTCCCTAGACCTGCCTAAACCCTTTTTCATATCTTTTCCGAAGCGCTTTTTATAGGCGCTTCGGTTGTTATCTGATTGTATTTACCATGATGTCATATACCGTAAGCATGATGCCTGCCGCTGTTATGAACGGCCTGATGTATGGTTCTATTTATGCACTTGTTGCCCTTGGATTAACGCTTATTTACGGCGTTCTTCATATTATTAATTTTGCTCACGGCGCATTATTAATGCTTGCTCTTTATGCAGCTTTTTTCCTTTATTCTATTTTAGGAATTGATCCTTATTTAGGTATCCTGATTGTTGTGCCCGGCAGTTTTATTTTTGGTTACGTCCTTTACCGCTTTATGATTGGTAAATTGGCGCATGGTAAAGATCAGAATATCTTATTAATTACTCTCGGTCTTTCTATAGTTTTTGAAAATATGGCGATGCTGTTTTTTAGCGCTGATCAAAGAACAGTTAATCTTTCATATAGTTTTGAGACAGTTGATCTTGGCTTTGTCTTACTTTCAATCCCAAAACTTATCTCATTTTTCGCGTCATTAGTAATTTGCTTTTTATTATGGATGCTAATGTCTATGACAGATTTGGGTAAGGCCATTCGCGCTGTTGCCAAAGAACGGCAGGGCGCGCGTTTGGTTGGGATAGATGTTGATAAAATATTTGCCGCGACCTATGGGATTGGTATTGCCTGTCTAGGTGCTGCGGGATGCCTGTTATTACCTATCTTTTATGTTGATCCTTACACAGGCAACCTTTTTGTTATTATCGCCTTTACGATTGTTGTGCTTGGCGGTATGGGGAGCATCGTTGGGGCGTTAATTGGTGGGTTTATTATTGGCATTACGGAATCTGTTGGCGGTTTAATTCTAGGTGAGAGCCTTGGCCAAATTGGGATTTCGGTAATTTTCATCCTTATCTTAATGTTTCGCCCTAATGGGTTGTTTGGGGGCAAGACATAATGGCTATTTCCATTTCCAGATGGGTGCAGATGGGATTGTTAGTTCTGGCTGTCGTTTTGCCGTTGGCTATCCAGAACAATTTTTATCTTGATGTTTTAACAATTATTTTCTTCACCGCCTATCTTGGCCAATCATGGAATATTCTGGGTGGTTATGCTGGTCAGTTTTCTTTTGGTGGGGTGATGTTTTTTGGCACTGGTGCCTATGCCTCAACGATTTTATGGACGACTTATGGTATCCCTCCAATCTATGGAGTTTTTGTAGCCATTTTGGCAGGGGCAATTGTCGGATTAATCGTTGGTTATGCTAGTTTTCGATATGGTTTGCGCGGGTCATATTTCGCGCTAATTACATTGGCCTTTGCTGAAATGTTGAGGATTATCGCTAACTCGGTTGAGTTCACTGGCGGCGGGGTTGGTATCTTTCTTAACTTTGAGCCTAGCATCATGAACCTTCAATTCATTAATGCTAGAGGATTTTACTATTTATCTCTAGGCATGGTGGTTATATCCATCATTATTGCCATGTGGTTGGAACGGTCACGTTTCGGTGCTCAGCTCATTGCTATTCGCGAAAACGAAGATGCAGCTGAAGCATTAGGAATTAATGTTCTTCGCTCAAAGATTCTTGCCATCATGATTATGGGGGGAATGGGCGGGGCCGCCGGTACTTTCTATGCCCAAAAATACCTCTACCTTGATCCGCCAATCGCCTACAGCATCGCCTTATCGGTTGAAATGTTGTTAGTAACTATAGTTGGCGGCATGGGAACCGTATTTGGCCCTCTGGTTGGATCATTCGTTCTGCACATTGTAACTGAGGTTGCTAAGCATCTTATTGAATCGCCTGGCTTAAGTTTGATTGTTTATGGTTTCATTTTGATCTTAATCATTGCGTATTTGCCAAACGGTTTAATAGGGTTATTCAAAGGACTGTCCGGAAAGCGAGGGAAGTAGGCATGGCATTACTTCTTGATGTAAAATCCATTTCCAAAAGTTTTGGTGGGTTAAAAGCTGTTTCAGACGCTAGCTTATCGGTTGATGAAGGCAAAATCGTTTCCTTAATTGGCCCTAATGGTGCTGGTAAGACCACTTTATTTGCCATAATTTCTGGCTTTCTTGGCGCGGATAGCGGTAGTGTATTCCTTAATAATGAGAATATTACGGGCATGAAACCACACCGCATCTGTGATAAAGGCATGGTGCGCACCTTTCAAATTACTCAGCCTTTTGCCTCTTTGTCTACCTTGGAAAATATCATGGTTGGGGCGTATAAAAACACATCTCTTAAGGCTAAAGCCAAACAGAAAGCAACTGAGGTGGCTGAACTTGTTGGGATGACACATTTGCTGAATACAGAGGCCAATAGTCTGACCGTAGCTGGCAGAAAACGGCTTGAACTTGCGCGTGCATTAGCAACAGATCCAAAGCTTTTATTGCTTGATGAAGTTATGGCTGGTCTGAACCCATCTGAAATTGATGAGATAGTTAACATCATCAAAATAATTCGCGATTCTGGCGTTACCATTTTCCTGATTGAACATGTCATGAAAGCCGTTGTGAACTTATCGGATTATAGCTATGTGCTAAATGATGGGGTTTTGATAGCACATGGAACACCTAAGCAGATTGCTAATGATCCTCTGGTGATTGAGGCCTATCTAGGCCAAGGCGCGGCGAAAGCCATGACCAAAAATACACCAACTAAAGCAAAAGCTTCTAAAACTTCAAAAAAGGGTGGCAAGTCATGATTTCGATTACATCACTTGCCGCTGGTTATGGTCAGGTTCAAGTCCTGCGTGATATTAGCCTTGATATCCAAGCGAATGAAATTGTTGCTGTGTTGGGGTCAAATGGCGTTGGTAAGACAACGCTTAATAATACCATTTCTGGATTGATAAAACCGACCTCTGGTCGCATTGAGTTTGAAGGCGCAGATATCACTGGCCTAGACCCACAGAAGATTGTTGATAGAGGGGTTATTCATGTGCCAGAGGGGCGAAAGCTGTTTCCAAATCTAAATGTCAAAGAAAACCTTGAGATGGGTAGTTATAGACGCGGAAAAGAAAACCGGGCTCAGAACATTGATATGGTGCTTGATGTCTTTCCGCGTCTGAAAGATCGACTTGCTCAAGCAGCGGGAACATTATCAGGTGGTGAGCAACAGATGGTCGCGATTGGCAGAGGATTAATGGCGGAACCGCGCATTCTTATCCTTGATGAGCCGTCATTAGGCTTATCTCCTTTATTGGTTGAGAACATGTTTAATTTGATCAAAAAGATTAATAAATTAGGTTTGTCTGTTGTCCTTGTTGAACAGAATGTGGTGCAATCCTTAGATATAGCGGATCGAGCCTATGTTCTGGAACAAGGGGCTGTTCAGATGTCTGGTAAAGCCTCTGAGATGCGCAATAATAGCGAATTGAAAAAATCATATTTAGGGTTATAAGGCCAGCCAGTTATCTAGCCGTAAATCCACCATCCACGACGATCACCTGTCCAGTAATAAATGACGCGGCATCAGATAGCAAAAATGCGATCACACTAGCAATCTCATCCGCCTTGCCAAACCGTCCCATTGGTATTGCCTCTGTTAAAATGGCATTGCGTTCAGGGTTGGCACGTGTTTCGGCGGTCATGTCAGTTGCGATTGGCCCTGGTGCAACCGCATTAACCCTTATAGGAATATCAGCAAGCTCAATGGCCATTGACCGTGCTAACCCATTAATACCAGCTTTAGATGCCGCATAGGCGGCGGCATGTTTATGACCAACTAAGCCGATTTGGCTAGAAATAAACACCAATGCACCAGAGGTTTGTGATGACGTCATATGCGTGCTTAGGGCGCGTGCCATATGGAAGGTGCCGTTTAGATTTGTTTCAACAATATGCTTCCAATCCTTATCTTGGCTATCTGCCGCGGTTTGCATGCGAATAATGCCGGCCGAGGCAACCGCTCCATGGATGGCACCGTAATGTTTTACGGTTTCCTTTACCGCATGATTCATTGCCTGACTATCCCTGACATCCAATTCAAATATTGCTTCTGGATCAGCTATTTCAGCTAAATTTTTGTGTTGTTCAGGATAATATATACTACCAGCCACGGTTGCGCCGAGTTGGTGCAGTAATTTTGCAGTGGCTAAACCTATTCCGCTTCCGATACCAGTGATAAAGATAGTCTTATTGACAAGTGAGATCATGTACAGTTTCCTGATATATGAATGGAAAATAATATATTTCCATCATTATCTGGTTTTATAGGAAGGTCAATAAGGTGAAACATATCCTAGTGTTGGTACCATTTCCCATGAGTGATGAAAATCTATCTGCTCGCCGACAACAGCTTCGGGCTGTTGAGCTAGGTGCAGATATAGAATGGCATTTTGAAGCTGTTAAACTTGCTCCAAAAAATTACATTAGCGCGGCGGATATGGTGCTAGCAGATATAGGTCTATTAGAGGCAGGACTTAATGCTGAGCGTGATGGATATGATGCTATCTGTGTTGATACGATGAGCGATAGTGGGGTGGCGGCATTAAGATCACATCTATCTATTCCAGTTTTTGGACCTGGGCGCGCCTCTATGCTGACCGCATTAATGCTAGGCAATCGGTTCTCGATTATTACCATGTGGGATCATTGGCGGCATTTTTATCAGAAGCATCTAACAGAATTGGGAATAGAACAAAAATGCGTGTCCATTCGGTCAATCAATGTTGCTCCTGATAATCAAGCCCTAATGGCAGGAAAAGAGGATGCTATTTTTCCTCTCCTTGAGGCCGAGGCAATGAAAGCCATTGATGAAGATCGCGCAGAGGTCATATTGCTAGGATCAACAACTATGCATCAAGCGCATGCTTATTTAGCAGAAAGGCTTCCTGTTCCGGTGATTAATCCAGGGCCGTTAACCTATAAGTTGGCTGAACTGGCCCTTGCGTCTCATCTCACGCATAGTAAAAAAGCCTATCCCCCATCACCTTTCGGCAAAGAAGATGTGATAACGGCCATGCTAGATGTTGCTAAAGGTTTTGATCATTAAGACTTATCTAATGTATTCTCCCCAGTCATATAGACATTAATTTGTGAAAACTTCTCATCTTTAATGGTGAACACATTGCAATTTGATTTAATTGTTTCAGAACCATCATGATGGGTGTTTAAGACCCGAAACTGGGCAGTAATACGGTTTTGATCAGGATCAACTGTGAAAATAAATTGGTCATGTAAGACACTGGCATGATTTTGCCATAAGCGGTGAAACATGGCATGAATATCATTGCGGTTATCTAAACGAACACCGTGGGTTTCGACGCTAAAAATACAGTCTTTATGCATCGTTGCATCAATTTGAATTTGATCTTCACTATCGACGCCAGCGAAATAAGCAATAACGAGATTGATAAAGCTGTCCTTATCTTTTTTCTGGTTCATCTTTTTCTCCAATTGCCGCTATGAGGCTTTGTTAAGCATTTGGCATATAAAGGGCCATATCATTCCATACGTCTTGTTTGGTGATACCATCTGGGGTTATCTCAAATCGATCTATAAAGCGAATATTCTCAAAGGTTTTACCGTCTATCCACTCGCCGTACAAAGTGCCATGACAATAGCCAGTTGTGATTAATTCATTAAAAGACAGGCTAATATCTTCAATATCTTTTTTGACAAACTTGTATCGGGTTTGCGCCCATGCGATCAAGTCTTCCAAAGTGGATAAAGATGTATTGCCGGGAAAGGTCATTTTAAAATGATCTGCAAGAAAGGTTTTTGCTAACTCCAAGTCACGATCTTCCATCGCGGTGAGAAAAGATCGGATGATATGATCTGCCTGTTTAGGGGCTGCTGCCGGGGTTTTTATTGACCGCCCACGCATATAATTTTCGCTTTCCACCTCTTTAATGGTAACGATAACAAAATCGGATTTCGCGCCGATAACTGAACACGCTGCATCTGTCAGTCTTTCATTCAATAACTGCCTTGTGTATTTTTCATATCCTTTGATCAATGTACATTCAATTAATGGCATATGCTGTTTCTCCAGATTATGGTCATATAAATAACTTTATTATGTTAAGGTGTTAGCTCATTGAATCCTCTTATATTTATAATATGTAGATAAGTATATATCCTGCAGAAAATGATAATAAATGACGACTCTTGCTGAACATATTATTGCCAAGGCATCTGGCCAATCTGACCTAAAGATTGGTGATGTTGTCAATTGTCAGGTTGATCTGGCAATGGTTCATGATTCCAGTGGCCCAAGACGCGTTAAACCGATCTTGGAAAGATTGGGGGTTAATGTTTGGGATAACCAAAAGATTGTTGTTGCTACAGATCATTTTGTTCCCGCTGATAGTGATGAAACCAAAGCTATCCAAACCTTAACGCGGCAATGGGTGCAAGACCAAGATATCAACGCATTTTATGACCAGCAAGGCATTTGCCATGTTGTTTTACCTGAAAAAGGGCATTTAGAGCCGGGCATGTTCTGTGTTGGTGGCGATAGTCATTCACCTACAGGCGGCGCGTTTGGTGCTTATATGTTTGGCATTGGGGCAAGCGAAATGGCCGGCGTTATGGCAACGGGTGAAATTTGGTTAAGGGTGCCGGAAACAATTTTGATTTCATGGACGGGCAAGTTGCCAGAATGGGTTTTGGCAAAGGATATGATGCTTGCGACCTGTGGGCGAATAGGGATGGGGGGTGGCCGCTATCAGGCTATTCAATATGCCGGTGATACGATCCAAAATCTATCTATGCAGGAACGCATGACCATGTCCAATATGGCGGCAGAACTTGGCGCACAAACCGGATTGATCATGCCTGATGAGAAAACGATTGCTTATATCACGGCAACGGGTAAAACCGTGCGGCCAGATTGGCGTGATTACCAAATTGAGACCGCTAGCCATCCGAATAATATATATCGATTTGATGCCAAATCATTAGCACCGCAAATAGCCGCTCCACATTCGCCTGCTAATTCCGCCGATGCTGATAGCCATGATAAAACAAAGGTGGATATGGCCTATATTGGGGCATGCACGGGGGCTAAATATGATGATCTAGCGGCGGCTGCAAAGGTACTTAAAGGCCGAAAAGTGGCATCATCGGTAACATTTAAAGTTGCCCCAGCTAGCGCCCTGGATCAAAAACGCGCCACCGCGGATGGAATTATGACTATTTTAGAAAATGCAGGGGCTGAGATATCACCAAACGCATGTGGTATGTGCGCTGGCTACGGGGCAGACCGTCTTGAGCCTGATCAAACCTGTATTTCATCAACAGCCCGTAATTTTAAGGGACGCATGGGTGATCCAACCTCACGCGTTTATCTTGGCTCCCCCTATACGGTGGCGGCATCTGCAGTTACGGGTATCCTAACAGACCCTCGGCATCTATAGGAGGTGATGATGGGAAGACTTTGGCGGCTTGATGATAATATCGACACAGACGTGCTAGCACCTGGTGCCTATATGAAAGCCCCGCTGGATGAACTTGCTAGCCATTGTCTGTCTGCTGTCCGGCCAGAGTTTGCGAAAGAGGTAAAGTCAGGGGATATTATTATTGCCGGACATAATATGGGGATAGGATCATCGCGAGAACAAGCTGCAGAAGTGCTGAAATATTTTGGAATTAGTGCTATTTTTTCACCGTTATTTGGTGGTATTTTTTATCGTAACGCGATTAATATGGGACTTCCGGCACTTCAGATTAACGACAGCGATCTTAATCATCCTGATCTTATTGATGGCGCAGAAGTTGAGTTTAATCTGCCCAATGCAACCCTTATCTTTAAGAAAACAGGCAATACTTTGATGGCTGAGCCACTTCCATCATTTCTCATTGACCTTATATATGATGGTGGGCTTGTTCCACATCTTGAAAAAAAATTAAAGAACCGAGTAATATCATGATCAGCTTATCAGCTTTAATTAACGACAAGTCCATCCTTATCGCCCCTGGCGTCTATGATGCGCTATCTACGACTATCGCTGAAAAGGCGGGGGCAAAATGTCTTTATTTATCTGGTGCTAGTATTGCCTATACCAGATTTGCCTCACCCGATATTGGTTTAGTCACAATGTCAGAGGTGAATGATACTTTGTCTCTTATCACTGATAAAACGGAATTGCCCGTCATCGTAGATGCCGATAATGGATTTGGTAACGCCCTTAATATGCAGCGAACGATGCGTGTCTTTGAGAGGTCTGGCGCGTCAGCCTTACAAATTGAAGATCAGAGTTTTCCAAAACGATGTGGGCATTTGGCAGGCAAGTCGCTGATCAGCAAAGATGAGATGATGGGCAAAATTAAAGCTGCTGTTGATGCAAGGCAGAATGAGGAAACGCTGATCATTGCGCGAACTGATGCACGATCAGTTGAAGGCCTAGATCAAGCCTTTGAAAGAGCAGAAAGTTATATAGAGGCAGGGGCAGATGTGTTGTTTATTGAAGCCCCTGAGACAATTGAGGAAATGCAGGCCATAACATCACGCTTTTCTGATCGTATTCCTTTATTGGCAAATATGGTGGAGGGCGGCAAAACGCCAGTTAAAAATGCCTCAGTATTAGAAGCTATGGGCTTTGCCATTGTTATTTTTCCCGGTGGGTTAGTGCGCGCTATCTCACATCATATGCAAGCCTATTTTTCAAATTTATTAGCTGAGGGTAGCAACGCCAAATTTACAGATCATATGCATGATTTCAAAGGCTTAAACGATATTATTGGAACTGACGATATGTTAGAATTAGGTAAAAGATATGAGTAAAAATACCAGTATGTCTGACAAGACGATTGATCCCGTCACACTTGCTATTCTGAAAGGTCGTCTTGAGCAAATTGCTGATGAAATGGATGCAACACTATTTCGATCTGCCTTTAATCCCATTATCGCAGAGGCGCATGATGCAAGCCATGGGATTTATGATGCAGAAACAGGGGAAACCTTAATTCAAGGCAAATCTGGCTTACCGATTTTTGTTGGGGTGATGGCTTTTGCAGTTAAAGCCGTGATTGATAAAGTTGCTAAAGATGGTGGTTTAGTTGAGGGTGATGTGTTCATTTTCAATGATCCTTATGATGGCGGCACACATTTATCTGATTTTCGTTTGGTCAAACCGCTTTTTCGTCATGGTAAAGTCTTTTGTTATTTAGCCTCAGTTGGGCATTGGCACGATGTAGGCGGCAATGTTCCGGGGAACTATAACCCCGAAGCCACAGAGAGCTTTCAAGAAGGAATGTTAATTCCTCCCGTAAAGCTCTTTGAAGCGGGTCAAATGAAACAAGATATTGTTGATATTTTATTAGCAAATTCAAGACAGCCAAACTCGCTATATGGTGATCTTAATGGTCAGATTAATGCCCTTGATTTAGGGGAAAAGCGAGTTCATGAGTTGCTGGATCAGTACAGCGAAAATGATGTTGCAGAGGCATTGAAACTGTTACGTGAGCGGGCTGATATGATGATGCGAAATCATATTCAGTCTTTACCCGATGGCACATACAGCGTTGATGATTTTCTTGATAATGATGGGGTGAGTGATACGCCACTTCAGCTTTCTGTTGATCTGATCATTAAGGGTGATGAGTTAACTTTTGATTTTTCTAGATCAAGTCAGGCTTGTGCAGGCCCGGTGAATATTTCCCGATCAACAACGATTGCCGCAACTTATGTTGCCCTAAAACATATTTTCACAGATGTTCCGGCTAATGCCGGGGTGATGCGAGCGGTTAATTTTGTTATCCCTAAAGATAGTTTTTTAAGTGTTCGCGCACCAAAACCTGTGGGCGGTTATACTGAAACTATTTTGCGTTTAATTGATGTTACTTTCCAAGCGTTTCAGACCATTGCGCCTGAACGTGTTAATGGCTGTGCCTATGGAACAATCAATGCGCTATCAATTGCGGGGCACCGCGAAAATGGGAGCCGCTGGGTTATGTTTTCATTCTTTGGGGGTGGGCATGGTGGGCATCCGAATGGTGATGGGCTTAATCATGGTAATGCCCCCATTTCAACAGCAACCATACCGCCGCTAGAGATACTTGAGGCCGCATATCCCATAGCCTTTACGCAATGGGCGTTACGACCCAATAGTGGCGGCGCTGGAAAACATCGCGGTGGACTTGGCGCTATTTATGAAATTGAATTGCTTGATAAAGAAGCGACCGTTTTTCTCTTTGGTGAGCGCGGTAAATATGCGCCTAAAGGTGTTGTTAACGGTGGTGACGGCGCTAAAAACCGCTTTTTCTATGAAACTGATGACGGCTTTAAAGAGCCTGAACTTGTCTCAAAGATCACGGGCGTTCATATCAAACAAGGCCAGCGGTTGCGCTTAGAAACGCCTGGTGGTGGTGGTTATGGTGATCCAGCTGATCGGAATCCTGATGCGATTGCGCATGATGTGACAGAATCTTATATAGTGGAGCTCGGCAATGAGTGAGTCGGGTAGCGACAAATCAATTGTTATTGGTGTTGATGTTGGTGGAACATTTACGGATATATTTGTTTTCGATGAAGTGACGAAAAGCGTTAAAGTTGGAAAAGTTCCGTCAACTCGTGGCGATCAGTCTGAAGGCTTTGCCCAAGGAATAGCTGATCTTGTAGATGATTTTTCATCTATTTCAACAATCGTTCATGGAACGACGGTGGCGACCAATGCGTTACTTGAACGAAGAGGCGCTAAAGCTGGTATTATTACTACCCGTGGGTTTCGTGATGTCTTAGAAATGCGTCGTCGTGACCGCCCTACAACATGGGGACTGTGGGGACAGTTTACGCCAGTCGTACCCAGAGAATTGCGAGTGGAAGTCCAAGAGCGCATATTAGCTGATGGCACTATTCATACGCCAATTGATGCTGATGATATTCGTTCAGCAGCACAATTTTTACTCGATAAAGGATGTGATTCTGTATGTCTGTTTTTTATTAATGGTTATGTAAATAATCATAATGAAAAACAAGCAGCAGAGATTATCCGTGATATTTGGCCTAATGATTATGTCTCTGTTGCAACAGAAATCTTACCAGAAGTCAGAGAGTTTGAGCGTTGTTCCACAGCAACGTTAAATGCCTATCTTCAGCCAGTGGTAGCAAGTTATCTTGATCGGTTAGAAAACAGGATTGATCAAGCTGGTTCAGATGCTGAGATACTGATTGTTCAGTCCAATGGCGGTGTTATGTCCATTAATACTGCAAAATCGCTTCCTATTCGTACCGCCTTATCAGGGCCAGCGGCAGGCGTTGTCGCGGCGAGAGAAATTGCTTTGGCCGCAGGGTTTGAAAATGTCATCACTGGTGATATGGGCGGCACTTCGTTTGATGTGTCATTAATTGCTAGCGGTAAGAATACCTTAACGGCTCAGGCGAGCATTGATTTTGGTATGATTGTGCGGACACCAATGATTGAAATGACAACCATCGGTGCTGGTGGTGGTTCTATTGCTCATCTGGATAAAACTGGACTGCTAGAGGTTGGGCCGATAAGTGCAGGTTCAGATCCTGGGCCGGTTTGTTACGGACTTGGAAACACCAAACCTACGGTTACTGATGCGAATTTGGTACTTGGCAGGATTGATGCCAGAAATCCTATTGGTGGAAAATTAAGCCAATTTGATAAAGATAAAGCCGTGGCAGCAATTAAAATGGAAATTGCTGATCCTCTCGGATTATCACCCTATGAAGCTGCCGAAGCCATCATCAGTGTGGCTAACGCAAAAATGGGAGGTGCGATTAGGCTTATTTCTATTGAGCGCGGCTATGACCCTAAACAATTTGCCGCGATGCCGTTTGGTGGTGGCGGTGCGCTTCACGCCGGAGCATTGATCAAAGATATTGGTCTTTCAGCCGCATTAGTGCCGCGCTTTCCTGGTGTTAATTCAGCGCTTGGTTGTGTCATGTCAGACTTGCGCCATGATGAAGTCCGCACCATTAATTCCCAGATTAAAGATTTGGATATCGCTGCTCTTGAGGCAGTTATTGCTGAATTGATAGCAAATGGCAGTGCGCGTATGCAAGGGGTCAGGGCGGATGTAGCAGAGATTTATTCCATCATGGAATTGGATATGCTTTACCTTGGGCAGACCCACTCTGTGAGTGTTCCCGTGCCAATCAACAAAGGGAGCTTGTCTGTCGATACCATTATGGATGCCTTTAACCAGACCTACCTTAAAACCTATGGCCGGTTGCTTGAAAATATCCCGGTAAAGGTGCTTAATCTTAAGTTAAGTGTTATTGGTGTTCGCCCATCATTAGACCTAAAATTGCTTGCAAGTGGCGAGCGAGCCAACAGTATTGATGATTGTCGCCTGATTGAACAGGACATCTTTTCTGATGGTGAGTGGCATAAAGCGATAATCTATGAACGCTTGCGTCTTCCTGCGGGCGCGCGTATCGAAGGCCCAGCGTTGTTGGTACAATCAGATGCAACGATTTATGTTGATGTTGGATTGACCGCCCATATAGATGGTTATGGAAATGTGATAATGAACAGGGGAGAAGATATTGTCTAACATGAGTTTTAATCCTGAAAAAACGGCACTTCTTATTGTCGATTTACAAAATGATTTTTTGCATCCCGAGGGTGCATATGGACGGGCTGGGCAAGGGAGTTCAGATATTGCGGCCTTACCTGAAAAGCTACTTCCCTTGCTTGATACAATCAGGGCAAAAGGCGGCTGGATCATATCTACACAATTTACATTGATCGCTGGTAAAGGTGGGGAGCCATTTATTGCTTCTCATCTTAAAAAACTGCGCCCTTTTTTGAAGAAGGGGGATTTTCAATCTGCGAGCTGGGGTAATTCACTTGTCGATATGTTGCAACCTGCCGATATTGTGATTGAGAAAGTGGCTTATTCTGCCTTTTATCAAAGTCGACTTGAGTTTGCTCTTAATCGCGCAGGGATAGATACCTTAATGGTTTGCGGTATTGTTACTAATGGCGGGGTATCGTCAACCGTTCGTGATGCCCATGTGCGAGACATCCATACGATTACTGTAGAGGATGGCTGTGCCGCCTTTGATCCCGCGACACATAAAATCGCGATTGATGCGTTGCGGACAGTAGGTGAGGTCATCACGATTCAAGATGCTATCGCAAAGTTTGAAGCGTAATTGATTAAAGGTGGTAATCTGTTATGCCTGAATTGCTTCAGCAGTCTGATTTTCATCCTGACTTTCATTGTGATTGTCTCGTCATTGGGGGCGGTGCGGCTGGCTTAACTTCTGCCCTTGCTGCAAATCATCGGCAGCGATCTGTTATTGTCATGGAACGTGATGGACAATTATCGGGGTCTACCGCCTTATCATCTGGTTTCATTCCAGCAGCAGAAACGCAATCTCAAAAATCACAGGGCATTAGCGATAGCCTTGATCAGTTCTGTGATGATATTGCCAACAAAAATCATCATAGTGTTGATCCTGATTATATACGACTATGCGCGCAGGCGGCCCAATGTGGGTTGGATTGGCTGTCAAAACATCATAATATTCCCTTTATCGTTCTTGATGATTTTCTTTATCCTGGGCATTCCGCTCATCGGATGCACACCGTCCCTGAACGAACAGGTGCAGCATTAATCCATCGACTAGAAAAAGCGGCGCAAAGCCAAGATATCACCATTGTGCAAAATGCTAAGGCAACGCATTTGACGATTGATGAATCCAGAAATGTAATTGGTGCTCGTTTTGAAAGACCAGATGGATCGGTTGAAGATATCGCCAGCCAATCTGTTATTTTGGCCTGTAATGGATATGGCGGTAATCCAGAATTAATTTCAAAGTATATTCCTGAAATGCAGCATGCTCTTTATTTTGGCCATCCCGGAAATCAAGGTGATGCTATTCTATGGGGGCAAGCCTTAGGGGCGGGTCTTCGTCATTTATCCGGTTATCAAGGACATGGATCCGTCGCCCATCCGCATTCTATCTTGATTACATGGGCGTTAATGATGGAAGGCGCTATTCAGGTTAATTGCCATGGTCAACGGTTCTCAAATGAACATTTAGGGTATTCTGAACAAGCCGTTTTGGTGTTAGAGCAACCCCAACAAAAAGCATGGAATATCTTTGATTCTCGGCTTTTTGAAATGGGAAAGAAGTTTGATGATTTTCGTAATGCTGCCAGTATGGATGCTTTTGTCCAGGCTGATACCCTAGACGACCTTGCCAATAAGCTAGGAATTAATGGAGAAGGGTTAACCAAAACCTTTGATGACATCTCATTATGGATGACAGACCCTGATCAAAAAGACCCCTTTGGCCGCAATTTTACTAAAGATAAGCAATTATCGCCACCATATTACGCGGTACTTGTCACGGGTGCTTTATTTCATACACAAGGTGGGCTTCTCATAAATAATTACGCCAAAGTGATGAAAGATGATGGCACGCTTATCAACGGACTTTATGCGTGTGGCGGAGCCGCTAGTGGAGTTTCTGGCCCTGATGTATCCGGATATTTGTCTGGCAATGGCCTGCTAACTGCTATTGGTTTAGGGTTTCTTGCAGGAAGCCACGCTTAGGCCTAAAGTAAAGGCTCAAACAATACTTTAAGGAAAATGGCCGAGGGGAAGAGTTCTTAATTGGTTCTTCAAGAATATATTGTGAATATATATTGTGATTAGTTTCATTTGATAAAGACTCATATACCAATATCATTAATGATATGAAAAATATTGATATAGTCATTTATAATACGCTCTTGCAAGTATTCAACGACACGATACTAGAAGACGCATAATTATGGATAAAGCTTCCAGCTAATTAAAGCACCGCGATCCAAGGCGCAACGCCCGACCCAATCTAGGCCCCACCCCCTAGCAATAATCAGCAAACTGCTCCAGTAACCCCCGAAGCTCGAGGATTGGGCGACGATGACAGAATCTTAGGTTTAAGTGATAAGGGTGTGAAAAAGGCTATACGTTTGCGGCAACAGCTAAGGGCTTATATGAAGCGCCACAAGCAAAAAAATATGAATGTTCCATAAGTTTTTTGTCATTAACTATTAAGTGTTTGAGGAAATGGCGCACCCGGCGAGATTCGAACTCACGACCTCTGCCTTCGGAGGGCAGCGCTCTATCCAGCTGAGCTACGGGTGCCTAATGCGCTTTATACCATACCCTGATAAAAAGAAAACCTACCAAACTGGCTTACCATCTTTGCCTTTTGTCCAGCAAAGGAACGCTTAGCCTCTAGGCGTCTTTGGTTAGGGTCAGGAACACATCCTCAAGATCAGGTTCTGCGGTATTAATATCAGCGATCTCAAACCCGCTTTCAGCGGCGGCGGCGATAATCGCGCCTGCGGTTAAGGCTGCTGGATCATATCGGATCATTAGCTCAGTTTTAGGTTCAGCGGCGGTGTTCACATTGGTCTCAATCGCGGCTTTGCTGCCACTTGTTTGCGCATCTAGCCGAGTTTGAAACGCCTTTAGGCATTTGGCCTGATTGCGCGGCTTTAATGCTGAAATAAGCGTCAGGCTTAGCTGTTTTGTTCCGGCCCCGGCCAGCAAATCAATGGTCTTTTGCTGGGTAATGACGCGGCCATGGTTGAGAATAGCAATCTCATCACAGAGCGCTTCAGCTTCTTCTAAATAATGGGTGGTCAGAATAATCGTTACGCCTTGGGCGTTTAGTGCGCGGATCATATCCCACAACCGTTGGCGCAAGGCCACATCCACCCCGGCAGTAGGTTCGTCCAGCACCAGAACAGGCGGCTGATGCACCATCGCCTTACCCACCAAGAGCCGCCGCCGCATTCCACCGGATAAGGTACGGGCATAGGACTCGGCCTGATCAGTCAACCCAATAAGCTCAAGGATGGTTGCGGTGCGGCGTTCATGGGCGGGTACACCGAACATTCCGGCCTGAATATCAAGCGTTTCCCTAGGAGTGAAAAAGGCATCAATATTTAACTCTTGCGGCACGATACCGATATTGGATCGTGCTTGTCTGGGGTTCTGGTCGATATCAGTTCCCCATACCCTGACCTGACCTTGGGTTTTGATCACGGTTCCTGCCAGAATGTTAATCAAGGTGGATTTACCGGCACCATTCGGCCCCAGCAAGCCAAACACACGACCAACCGGTATCTGAAGCGACACATTGCTCAATGCTTGTTTTGGGGGGCGTTTATGGCTGGCACGATAGGTTTTGTTCAGATCGCTGATAGAAATGGCTAATCCATCAGGAGAGGGGGTAAATTGGGGTGAGTCCAACATTTTGGTCTTTCATAGGGTAACTCAATATTCATGAGATCATAACTGACACTGTCGTCATAAGGCAAATGGCGATAAATTTCAACACTAGCAGGGCTTGCAAAAAATCCGCATCTTGTCATGATAAGGCGGTATTAGTAATTCAGAGAAAATGATCATGACTGCAAATCTTATAAAAACCCCAGCTACCGATCTTGCCCCAGCTCATCCTGTCCCCGAAGTGCATGATGTGATCCCGGTAAAGGGTTTGCGTGTGTCATGTGATGGTGGCGGTGGGGCGCTTGGGCATCCGCAGGTTTGGTTAACCCTTGATGAGGCCGGCCGAGATGTGCGTTGCCCCTATTGTTCGCGTTATTATGTTGAGGATAAGGATAACGGGCAAGGCTGATGGGGCAAAAGCTCGCGCTTATTGACGGTTCCGCCTATATTTTCAGGGCGTTTTTTGCCCTGCCACCGATGACGCGGGCTGATGGCACGCCGGTAAATGCGGTTTTCGGCTTTACCAGTATGGTGATGAAATTATTGGATGATCTGCAACCTGATCATGTTATCGTGGTTCTTGATCAGGCACGGGAAACCTTCCGTAATGAAATTTATCCTGATTATAAGGCCAATCGTAACGCCCCGCCCGAAGAGCTAAAACCCCAATTCCCCTTAATCCGAACTGCGGCTGAAGCGCTTAATCTCGCCGTTGCCGAAGCCCCAGGGTTTGAAGCTGATGACCTGATTGCTACTTATGCCCGTGCCGCTATTGCCCAAGACCTCGATGTGGTGATTGTATCCTCAGATAAAGACCTGATGCAGTTGGTGAAACCAAGGGTCGATATGTTAGACCCAATGAAACAGAAACGCATTGGCGCCCCAGAAGTGCTAGAAAAATTTGGTGTTGGCCCAGAGCGGGTGGTGGATGTACAGGCTCTTGCCGGGGATTCCACAGACAATGTCCCAGGCGTGCCAGGTATTGGAATTAAAACTGCGGCAGAGCTTATCAACAGTTTTGGGGATCTAGATACTTTGCTGGATCGTGCTGGTGAGATTAAACAACCTAAGCGGCGCGAGAGTTTGCTCACCTTTGCTGAACAGGCGCGTTTGTCGCGCGAATTGGTGCGCTTAAGGGATGATGCGCCGATGCCTGTTGATCTTGGTGATGCGGTGCGGAAACCTTATGATATGGCGGCGTTAACCAATTTTCTTAAAGCTCAAGATTTCAAAAGGCTTCTGACGCGGCTCGGTGGCCATGTTCCAGCAACTTCGCTGTCGAACTCCCCCGTGGATACGCCAATACCTGACGCAGGGGAAAGTGTGGATACAGCAAAACCTGTTCCCGCGGCGGTAACAGAAGCAGATTATGAATTGATCACTCAGGCTGAACAATTAACAGCATGGGTGGATAGGATTAGGCAAACAGGCTTGGTTTCCATTGATACTGAAACCACATCACTCAATGCGTCACAGGCGTTGATGGTGGGGATTGCCTTGGCTGTTGCCCCGGGGAAAGCCGCCTATATTCCGCTTCGCCACAGTCAGACGCAGACCCCGGATCAAGGTCAGCTTGATCTTGGTATGACTTCAGATGTGGTGGAGAAAACACAAGACAACTCATCCACGGATCGTTTCGTCCTTTTGCCAGATCAATTATCCCTTGATGAGGTTATTACCGCCTTGCGGCCTGTGCTTGAGGCAGAGGATATTTTGAAAATTGGTCATAATCTTAAATATGATGATCATATTTTTTCACGTGCGGTAAATGGGGGCGTTCGTCTCTATCCGGTTGATGACACCATGTGCTTGTCTTTTGTTCTAGATGCAGGGACAGGCATTGGGCATAAGCTAGATGATTTGGTGGCCCATCATCTAGGGCATCAGATGATCAGTTATCAGGATATTTGCGGCAAGGGTGCCAACAAACGTCGCTTTGATGAGGTCAGCCCACAAGAGGCTCTTGATTATGCCGCTGAGGATGCGGATATGACTTTGCGGCTTTGGCAAATGCTGAAACCAAGGCTAGCAACAGAACATAAAACACGAGTTTATGAACGGTTGGAACGGCCGTTAATCGCGGTGCTGGTGGATATGGAAATGGCAGGTATCAAAGTTGATGCCGGAAGGCTTGCCACCATTAGCCAAGAGTTTGCTGGAAGACTGCAAACCCTAGAAACAGAAATTTATGATCTGGCTGGGACCTCATTTAATATTGGCTCGCCCAAACAATTAGGTGAGATTCTGTTTGAACAAATGGGGCTTCAGGGCGGTAAAAAATCAAAAACAGGGGCTTGGTCAACAGGGGCAGATGTGCTGGATCATCTGGCGGCGGCAGGGGCAGATATTGCCCAGAAAGTGCTAGATTGGCGACAATTGGCTAAGCTTAAATCCACTTATGCTGATGCGCTAGTGTCTGCTATTCATCCGGATACTAAACGGGTGCATACCTCATATTCTATGGTGGGGGCATCTACAGGCCGCTTGTCTTCTAGTGATCCAAATATCCAAAATATCCCCATCCGCACCCATGAAGGCAGGCGTATTCGTACCGCCTTTGTGGCACAGCCGGGGCATAAATTAATTTCTGCCGATTACTCACAAATTGAATTGAGGCTTGTCGCTCATATCGCAAAAGAAGACACCATGATTAAGGCTTTCCAGCAGGGTGTTGATATTCACGCCCAAACAGCGTCTGAGGTGTTTTCCGTACCGCTTGAGGAAATGACAGGAGAAACACGCCGCCGCGCCAAAGCCATTAATTTCGGCATCATTTATGGAATTTCTGCTTTTGGTTTGGCAAGACAGTTGAGTGTGCCCCAAGGTGAGGCAAGAGATTATATCAGTGCCTATTTTGAACGGTTTCCCGGCATTAAAACCTATATGGATGAAGTGAAATTAGCGGCGCATGAACAGGGCTATGTGGAAACGTTGTTTGGGCGTCGGCTGTATATTAACGGCATTACCTCATCCAATCAGGCGCAACGTGGGTTTGCCGAAAGACAAGCGATCAATGCCCCAATACAAGGCACCGCGGCGGATATCATTAAACAAGCAATGGTGCGCATGCCAGCGGCCCTAACCGCAAAAGGGTTAAAGACCAGAATGTTATTGCAGGTGCATGATGAGCTGATCTTTGAATGCCCCGAAGGAGAAACCGAAGCGGCTATAGCATTAGTCACCCAAGTGATGGAAACTGCTGCAAAGCCAACGCTTGATCTTTCTGTGCCTTTGGTGGTTGAGGCTGCGGCAGGCGACAGTTGGGACGAAGTGCATTAATTGGCTGGGGGCATCATCTCATCAGCATCAAGCCAGATGATACGGCCATAACCAGCCACCAGATGAAACCGCTTTGGGATCATCCGGTAGACATGAAAATCCGCAAAACCAGCATAAAGATTAGCCTCGTTATGGCGAGCTAAAAACCGCTTAAGGCTATCTTGGCGATCATCTTTTTCAATCGTGCCCTGTATTGTCAGACGGGCGCCGCTTAACGCCCCTTTGCCATCTTCAGGACTGTTTGTGCCATCCAGCAGCAAGGCGGCGCTGTTATCAGCTTTGAGGTTTTGGGTGTGATCAGCCAGATCAGAGATCATCAGCAAGGGCATGCCTTCAGCAGAAATAGCCATCAGAACCAGACTGGCATAAGGGGCTAATGAGCGGTGATCAATCGTAGCCAAACTCGCCTTACCTATTCGCGACATGATCTCGTGGCTTATCGCAATCAGTTCGGTTTTTGATGTCTCGGTCACGTTACCATTCCTCCTTATGGCCTCTTTTCGCCATGATCTGAACAAAGTGACGCCCCAGCCTTGGGTGTAGCATCATTATTCCAAGTGGTTTAAGATAGACTGATTGTCAAGGAGGATAAAGGGATGGGGTCAAGAATTGCATTAGTAGATGATGACCAGAATATTATTGCTTCAGTATCGCTTTTGCTGGAGACCGAAGGCTATGAGGTAGATACCTATTCAGATGGTGAACAAGGGTTAGTTGGGCTAAAACGCCGGCCTCCTGATCTTGCGATCCTTGATATTAAGATGCCGCGAATGGATGGCATGGAACTGCTTCAGAAAATCCGTACAGCTAGCGCCATGCCAGTCATCTTTTTAACCAGCAAAGATGATGAACTGGATGAAGCGTTGGGGCTTCGCATGGGGGCAGATGATTATATCACCAAACCGTTTTCACAGCGGCTTTTGCTTGAAAGGGTGCGGGCAATCCTGCGCCGTGCTGATCAATCGGTGACTAGTGCAAGTGATCAAATGGTAGTGCTTGGGGATATGACCCTTGATCCAGACCGTCATTCCTGCAAATGGAAAGGCAAAGATGTTAAGTTGACGGTGACGGAGTTTTTGATCTTATCTGCCTTGGTTCGTCGCCCTGGCATTGTTAAGAACAGAGATCAGCTGTTGGATGCGGCTTATGGAGAAAATGTCTATCTGGATGATCGCACCATTGACAGCCATATCAAAAGGTTGCGCCGTAAATTTCGTGAAGGCGACCCCACATTTGATCAAATTGAGACCCTTTACGGGGTAGGCTATAAATATCTTGAGCAATAGCAAACGCCATCGCTTTTTCTTTTTTTCACTTGGCTTCCGCATTATCGCGGTGGCCATTTTTCCGGTGGGCGCGTTTCTGATCGGATTGTTTTATGTTGATCAGTATCGTGAGACAGTATTTTCAGCTGAGCTAATGGCGTTACAGCGTCAGGGTGAAACTTTGGCTCAGACAATTGGTTGGACAGATGCTGGATATTCGCAACTAGCCCGGCGCGAGATATCAGGCGAAACTATGCAACAGGCGGCACAATTAATTGCCAGTATTCCTGATGCGCGTATTAGGGTGTTTCAACCTGATGGCACGTTACTTTTGGATAGCGTGAGTGCGATTGGTCTTGCTGCTCCGCGCAGTATTATCACTACTGAAACGCCGCGCTCAAACAAAGGCGCATTTAACCGCGTGACAGGATGGGTCAAGGACGCGGTGGATGGGATAGCCTCAACGCTGTCAAGCAAAGAGGATTATCCGTCTTGGCGAGAAACACAGTCCCCCTTTGCCAAAGATTATGTGGGGGTTGAACAAGCGCTTTCAGGGGATGCTAAACGGTTTATTGGCCGTGATCGAAATGGCCAAGTGATCCTGGGGGTGGCGGTGCCCATTCGAAATCTGCGGGTGGTGCGTGGGGCACTTTTGCTGACAGCATCAGGGGATCAAATTGAACAGGATGTGGCCGCTGTGAGATATTCCTTTTTTCAGGTATCGCTTGGGGTGTTGGTGGTTACTATTTTAATAGGCTATTTTTTATCACGTTCAATTACTCGACCGATTGCCCAACTGGCAAAAGCCGCTGATGAAGTTCGCATGTCAAACACAAAACAGATCACGTTGCCGCAGCTGGTTAAGCGCAATGATGAAATTGGTGAATTGGCGCGTGATATCACGCTTATGACACAAGATCTCCAAGATCGCGCTGTGGCTACCGCTGGGTTTGCCGCTGATGTTGCGCATGAGATTAAAAACCCTCTGACCTCGCTCCGAAGTGCGGTTGAAACTTTGGATCGGGTTAAGACACCAGATCAGCAAAAGCGGCTGTTAGAGGTAATCAAATCAGATGTTATTCGACTGGATCGTCTGATCAGTGATATTTCCGCCGCAAGCCGGATTGACCGTGATCTGTCTGAGGCGACATATGAAACCGTTGACCTTAACGAATTGACCCAAGGATTTGTTGAAGCAAGGCGATTATCCCATACTCATCTGCATCTTGATCTCACATTGACAGATAAGCCTGTTTTTGTTCATGTCGCGGTAGATCGTATTGTTCAGATTATGGATAATTTGCTGTCCAATGCTGCGAGTTTTAGTGTTAAGGGCGGCCATATTATTTTTTCCGTCTCGGTTGAGGGGCGTCAGGCGGTGCTATCGGTCAGTGATGAAGGGATCGGGATTCCAGACGCAAAATTAGCGGCTATTTTTGATCGGTTTTATTCTGAACGGCCGTCAGGTGAAGGCTTTGGAAAACATTCTGGACTTGGTCTTTCGATATCACTTAAGATTGCCGAGGCGCATGGCGGAAGCATGACGGCTAGCAACCGACGAAACGATGAAGGTAAAGTTATTGGCGCAGAGCTTCGTCTGGTCATACCGCTTTCGCGTGGCGAAGATAAGGTTAGTGTGTCATAATTCTTGCCGGGTAGGTAACATGGCTTCAATTCACAACCGACACAATAAAGCTGATCCAAAATTAGGCGCTAAAACCCCAATCAAAAAACTGGTGGTGATTTGTGGCTTATCAGGATCAGGGCTATCCACCGCGTCACATTTTTTGGAAGACGCAGGATATACGGCTGTTGATAATCTGCCACTGTTCTTATTTGATCAATTGATCTCCCGCGAAGTAGAGGCCAATGGTCGGCATCTGGTGGTATCGATTGATGCGCGGACATCGGGATTTACATCTGAAAGCCTTTTAGCGTTGATGCGTGATATTCGGCGCCGGCTTGGCGATCAAGTCATGTTGATTTTTTTGACCACGGGTGAGGCAGAATTAATCCGGCGGTTTAATGCCGCAAGGCGAAGCCATCCTTTGACCAGGATTGAGGGGATTTCAGACTTAGAAACTGCCATTTCTCGTGATATGGAACGCATGACAGGTGTTGATAAAGAGGCTGACCTTGTTATTGATACCACAGGTTCTATTCCGGCAGATTTTCGGCGACGACTGTTACAAGAAATCGGCGCTGATATCCATGAGCTTATGCCCGTTGAGATCAAGAGTTTTTCTTACCGTGATGGTTTGCCAGATGAGGTGGATTTGGTTTTTGATATGCGGTTTTTAGCCAATCCGCATTGGTCAGCGCATCTGGCAGAGTCCACAGGCCGCGATCAGGAAGTTCAGGATTTTATTCGTCTTGATCCAGCATTTGATGAGTATATGAACCATCTAAAAATGCAGTTAGATTTGATCTTGCCACTTTACCGAAAAGATGGCCGCCCACAATGCCGGATAAGCTTTGGCTGTACAGGTGGGCGTCATCGCTCGGTGTTTGCGGCGGAATATATCGCTGAATATTTACGCGGCAAATCCTATGATATTAGGTTGTCCCACCAGAAACTGGCAAGCTAACGATATTGCAAAAATTATTACACTTTGCTAAGAAAAGCTTGGATTTTAATAGGATGAGATTATGACACAAGATTATCATGTAGCCGATATGTCTCTTGCTGATTGGGGACGCAAGGAAATTGAAATTGCCCAGACAGAAATGCCGGGACTAATGGCACTTCGGGATGAGTTTGGTAAATCCAAACCTCTCAAAGGGGCAAGAATTGCCGGATGTCTGCACATGACTATCCAAACAGCGGTGCTGATTGAAACGCTGGCTGAACTTGGTGCGGATATCCGTTGGTCTTCATGTAATATCTATTCAACCCAAGATCAGGCTGCGGCCGCTATCGCTGAACGCGGTATTCCTGTTTATGCCTTTAAGGGTGAAACCCTGGCGGATTACTGGAATTTTGTGGATCAAATCTTTCAGTGGTCTGATGGAAAAGGCGCTAATATGATCCTTGATGATGGTGGTGATGCCACCATGTATATCTTGCTAGGCGCCAGAGCCGAAGCCGGAGAAACCATCTTGGCTGAACCGGCGTCAGAAGAAGAGGAGTTTCTCAAGGCACAGATCATGAAGCGTCTTGAAGCTAGCCCAGGCTGGTTCACGATGCAGCGTGATGCGATTAGGGGTGTGTCCGAAGAAACCACCACAGGTGTGTTAAGGCTTTACCAAATGGCAGAAGCTGGATTAATGCCATTCCCGGCCATTAATGTTAATGACAGTGTGACTAAATCCAAATTTGATAATCTTTATGGGTGCCGCGAATCTCTGGTGGACGGTATTCGCCGCGCTACCGATGTGATGCTTGCTGGTAAAGTGGCTGTGGTTTGCGGCTATGGGGATGTGGGCAAGGGTTCTGCCGCTTCCCTCCGTCAAGGCGGAGCAAGAGTGATGGTAACCGAAATCGACCCGATTTGTGCGTTACAAGCGGCGATGGAAGGCTATGAAGTGGTCACCATGGAAGAAGCTGCCACAAAGGCTGACATTTTTGTCACTGCAACAGGCAACCGTGATGTGATCAATGTTGACCATATGCGTGCAATGAAAGATCGTGCCATTGTTTGTAATATTGGGCATTTTGATAATGAGATACAGGTCAATGCCCTGACCAATATGGTGTGGAATGAAGTCAAGCCACAGGTTGATGAGATCACCTTTCCTGATGGCAAAAAAATGATTCTGTTGGCTAAAGGACGGCTGGTGAATCTGGGCTGTGCGACAGGGCATCCTTCTTTTGTGATGTCGGCATCTTTTACTAACCAGGTGCTGGCCCAAATAGAATTATGGAGCAATGCCAAGGCTTATGAAAATAAGGTTTATACCTTGCCGCGGCATCTTGATGAAAAAGTTGCCATGTTGCATCTGGAAAAGGTTGGTGCCAAGCTAACCAAACTTGATAAAAATCAAGCAAGCTATATTGGCGTTGATCAGGCTGGTCCATTTAAGTCCGATCAATATCGTTATTAAGCTATGCCAGCCAGGGCCATATCATTCTCGTGGCCTTATGTTGCTTCTTGGGTAATGCAATAACATCATGTCTTTTTTTGATGTCAAACTGGCTGTAGTTGAACTCACAGGTGAGGCAGAAACCCTAGCCCTTGGTGCTCAGCTTGAACAGCATCTCAACCCTGGCGATGTGATCGGCCTTGAAGGTGAGATGGGGGCAGGCAAATCTGTTCTAGCTAGGGGAATGATACGGGCCGCGGCAACACGCGCTGGGATAACGCTTGAGGATATTCCTAGCCCAACTTTTACTTTGGTTCAGTATTATCCCCGTCCTGCCAATAATAAAAAATCAGGGTCAGAGCATCTGATTTGGCATGTGGATTTATGGCGGCTGGATACGCCCCAAGAAGCGTTTGATATTGGTCTTGACGAAGGTATGGCTAACGCTGTTTGTGTGATTGAATGGATGAGTAAGCTAGGCGCGGCCATCCCTGAAAATGGATTACAAATAACGTTAAAACAAGGCCGTGACCCTAGCATTAGGCAGGTCAGTTTTCATGTTGCCGCCGCCTATCAAAGCTATTGGCGCGCTATCCTAGAAACTGCAGGTATAACCACTGAGCCTCTCCTCTAAGTCTTTATGGCGCCGTCTATATTTCGCCTTTGTGTCCACTGGGTTGTGGTAAGATTACACTTAAGTCTAACTAGGCTTTTGGGTCACAGTAGGGTATAATACGCTATGGCAAATCCTGACGCATCTCGTGTCCATTATATTCCGGCAGGGGCCTGTTTCGCTGATGATTTGGTGGCCGGAATCATGACCAAGGTTGATGATCCTGCTTGCATGGCATCAGCGATGATCCTTCTCCCTAACCGCCGATTGACGCAAGCTGTTCGGCTTGCGTTTTTGCGCTATTCTGCTGGTAAGCCCCAGATTTTGCCACGGCTGATGGCAATCGGTGATATTGACACCGATGATGCTGACCTTGTGGTCGCAGGGTGGGATGCTGGTGATTTGCCGCCAGTCATTGACCCCCTTGAGCGGCAGTTTTTGCTGGCCCGATTGGTGCATCTCTTTCGTCATCAAAACGCAGAAAAAGACATTAGCCAGACAGAGGCATTTGGACTAGCTCGCGCTTTAGGGGAGTTTCTGGATCAGATGCAAACCAATGGTGTGGATTTTAAAGACCTGTCAGATTTGGTCACTAGTGAACTGGCAGATCATTGGCAAAACATTTTGGCATTTTTGAAAATCCTGACGGAAAACTGGCCGGATGTCTTGCACGAGCGTGGAAAAACGGATCAGGGGATTTGGCGTGACGCGGCGATCCGCGCAAGAGATAAAGCATGGCAGGAAAATCCACCCCAAGGTTTAGTCATCATTGCAGGTTCAACCGGTTCAGTGCCAGCGACACAAGCGCTGATGAAAACTGTGCTCACTTTGCCTCAGGGCTATCTGGTACTGCCCGGTCTGGATATGGGCATGGAAGAGGAAGAATGGGGCGAGTTGACCACTAGCAAAGATCAGACAGTAGCTACGCATCCCCAATTTCAACTGGCGCGGTTGCTTAATGCGATAGCGGTTGATCGAAAGAGGGTAACGCCGTGGCCTTCACCTGATCTTGATCCGTCTGACCCGACAAGCCGTTTGCGGCTTCTGCGTGAGGTTATGCGGCTATCCAGCCAGACTCAGAAATGGTATGGCCTTCGCGCTCATCCCCTGCCAGATCAAGCGGTGTCAGGGATGGAAATGGTCACCTGCCGCGATCGCCGCGAAGAAGCAAGGGTTATCGCCCTTGCCATGCGCGAGGTGCTTGAGACCCCAGACCGAACCGCCAGCCTAATCACCGCTGACAAAGCCCTTGGTCAAATGGTGTCTATGGAATTATCACGATGGGGCATTGGGGTTCCGTCAAGTGCTGGAATGGTGTTGTCACAGACCAAAGGGGCACAATTTTTGCGTCTTATGGCGGAGGCATGGGCAGATGATTTCAGCCCTCAACGCTTGCTGGCCTTGACCCAGCATCCGTATTGCTGTGGCGGCATGGATAGGGCGCAATTCCGTGATCATATGCGCCAGATTGAAAGACAGGTTATTCGCCAGCGTGAGGATAGCTATCAGGGCGGAGGATTAGAGAGGCTTCAGGAAAAGGCGGCAAAGATCTCCCCCGGACTGGAAAAATTTGTAAAAGAACGGCTAATCGATCCATATCAACCTCTTTTGCAACTGCATGATGCTGAACATAATTTGGCGCGAATTGCCAACGCCCATGCTGAAGCGGCCGAAGCGCTTAGCCATGATGGCATCACCCCTAATCTCGTCTGGCAAGGGCGTGATGGGCATCGACTGGCAGGATTATTTGATGGTATTTCGCGCTATGGCAGTGCGGCTGAGGTCGACGCACCAAGCTATGCCACGCTGATAGAAGAGTTTATGGCAAGCGTTACCATTTACCCTGAAGATGATTTGCACCCTAGGCTATCTATCATGGGTCTTGTTGAGGCAAGGATGCAGGCCAGTGACCTGATGATCCTTGGCGGTATGAATGAAGGCACAACCCCCCAACACCCTGAAGCCGACCCATGGATGAGCCGAAAAATGCGTGGATCTATTGGTCTGCCAACCCCGTTTTGGCGTGCTGGAATGGCGGCACATGATGTGATGATGACTATGGCAGCACCAAAAGTGATGTTAACACGCTCGCGTCAAGATAATGGAACGCCAACCGAACCATCGCGCTGGTGGCGACGACTGATGGCGGTATTAACAGCAAGTCAGCTCAAGCCCCCAAGAGAACAGAGGCTAGTAGAATGGGATCGCCGCCGGCATCATCTGAAAGGGCGGATTACCCCTGCCTTGCGGCCTCAGCCAGTCATTAGCCTTGAGGAACGCCGCCGCCATATGATGACCTTTTCAGCAACCCAACTTGAGGTGCTGATGCGTGACCCTTATGCGATATATGCACGGCGGGTGTTAGGGTTAAAGGCCCTTGATCCTGTTCTTAGCGTGCCTGACCCAGCGTTGAAAGGTACGCTTTATCACCGTGCCATCCACGGTTTCATGTCGCAATATGGCTGTGGGGATTTGCCGGATGATGCGTTGCGCCTCCTTTTGACTGAGGGGGATAAGCAACTTTCCGCTCTTGATCGAACACCATGGATCAAGCTGTTCTGGCAATTACGGTTTAAGCGTATTGCCGCTTGGCTTATCACGGATGAGAGCCGGGATCGTCCCAACAGATCTGCCAGTTATTCTGAGGCACGTGGCAAGGCGAGGCTTGCTATTGGCGGGCATGACATGACCATCACAGCAGAGGCAGACCGCATTGATCTGATGCAGAATGGTGCGATGCGGATCATTGATTATAAAACGGGAAAAGTGCCAACCCAAACCCAAGTCAACAATGCCATTAACTGTCAGCTGATTGTTGAGGCTATGATCGCCAAAGCAAAGGGGTTTGAAGGTATCAGCACAATACCAGACGAAATCACTGTGGCTTATTGGAAACTTTCAGGAACAGGCAACATCCCAGCCAAGAAAGAGCCTAGGCCAGGTAAGAATATCACGATAGATGAGATCATTACGCTGGTAGAAGATCAACTGGTTCAGGTGATGAAGCCTGAAACCCCGTTTTTGTCTGAAACGGTTACCCACGACAATCTCAAATACAGTGATTACCGCCATCTGGCCCGTGTAAAAGAATGGGCAATCACAAGCGAGGATGAGGCCGATGATCACGAAGAATGAGATTGTCGATCGTGCAACCGCGGCACAACATCAGGCCTCATCACCGGATCGTTCGATTTGGGTGTCCGCTAACGCTGGCACCGGCAAAACCCGTGTTCTGACTTGGCGTGTGTTACGCCTGTTAATTGATGGTGCTGACCCAGCTGAGATATTGGCAATCACCTATACACGAGGCGCCGCCACTGAGATGCGAAATCGCATCTATGAAAGCATCACAACATGGCCTTATGAAGAAAAAACGGAACTCATCAACAAACTCAAAGGCATTGGAATTATAAGCCCAACTGAAAAACAGATCATGCGGGCGCGAAACCTGTTTGCCCAACTTTTGGACGCCACCTCATTTCTGCGTATTGAAACCATTCACGCGTTTTGTCAATCAGTGCTAAGGCGCTTTCCACGAGAGGCGGAGGTTAACCCCTATTTTCGTGTGATGGAAGAAGACCAATCCCTAAAGCTCAAAGAAGATGCTTTGATCACAACATTGCATCAGTCCATGAACAAAATTACCGATGCGCTCGAACGGCTGGCTTTGGTGCGTGATGTTGATGATATCATTAAACTGATGCGAAACATGTCAGCTTATCCGGCGTTGCTTGAACGGGCAAACCTTGATCCGGTTGCGGTAAAGACAGCGATTTTCGATTTAATGGGTTGTGGAGGTTTTGCCAGTGATCCTAAACAGGTGCTTGGGATCATCAATCAGCTGGCCTCACCTGATGCGGAACTTGAGGCGAAGTTAAGGGAAATTATCACCTCTTTTCAAGACCATGGTAGCAAAACAGAACAAGAAAAAGCCAGGCAATTAGCGGCATGGTTAGACGCTGATCTCACTGTCAGAAAAGATAGGATGAAAACATTTCTTAGTGTCTTTTTAACAGGTGAGGGGGAATTGCTTAAAAAAGTCGCCACCAAAGCAGTAACAGAGGCTGTGCCAAGCATCACGGATATGATGGCGAGAATAGGCGAGACGCTGATCAGCCAGCTTGAACAGATTCACGCCATTGATACGGCGCAGAACAGCTTTGATTTAATCCAGTTGGCACGCGTGGAACATGATCATTACAACAGCATTAAACGACTTCGGGGCGTTATGGATTATGATGATCTGATCAACGCCACGAGCAGGCTTTTGACCAAGGCTAGTGCAGCCTGGGTGCGCTATAAACTGGATCAGGGTATTCGCTACATCATGATTGATGAGGCGCAGGATACCAGCCCAAGACAATGGGAAATTTTTGATCAGTTGTTTGAAGATCAGCTAAATGATCAGAAAGATGATCATGAAGGGGATCAACCTAGAAGAAGTGTGTTTTCAGTCGGGGATTATAAGCAATCAATTTACAGTTTTCAGGGGGCGAGACCAGACCTCTTTCATGCTAAGGCGGAACGCATAGAAAAAGACAGCAATACCTTTCATCGTCCCTTTGCTCGAATTGAACTGGATACGTCTTTCCGGACGGTATCACCAATTTTAAAAATTGTGGATCATGTCACAGGGGCAGACGGGACGCTTGGGCCAATTTTGGGGATTAGCGGCCATATGGCAAACCCTGCCATGCGCCATATCAGCAGTCGTGAGCAAGAGTCTGGCTGGGTTCATCTTGATACCCTAACCAAGACGGAAAATGATGCCAATATTTTTGATGAACATGCACGCCGGATAACCGCGGTGATTAAGAATATGATTGGCAAGGTCGCTATCGCTGACTCTAACAATCCTGGGCAGGCGCGCTATGCTCATGCTGGGGATATTCTGGTGCTTCTCCGAAAGCGTGATGGTTTATATGAAGCCTTATATCGGCAATTACAGATTGAACAGATCCCGCTAGCCGGGGCGGACCGGATTAAGCTGATGGAGGATATTGCCTGTCTGGATTTGCTGGCACTAGGCGAGGTAATGCTTTTGCCTGAAGATGACCTGACCTTGGCAGCGGTATTGAAATCACCGTTATTCGGTTTTAGTGAAGATCAGCTTTATCATCTTGCTCGCGATCGTCAGAAAGGTGAGAGCCTGTTTTCTCGTCTGCGCACAAATCCCCAACAAGAGGATGATGTCAACGCAGCTTATGAAAAACTATTAGACTATATGGGGGCGGCGGCGCGGAACACGGCCCATGGGTTTTATAGTGAGATTTTAAATACTGAAACCCGTTTAGCCTTTATCCAGCGGCAGGGGCAATCTGTCTTGGATATTCTGGATGAGTTTCAGGAACGCGCGCGCCAATATGAACAGGATAATACGCCATCTTTATCAGCCTTTATTGCGGCCATGAAAACAGCTTCTGCTGAAATTAAACGCGATGATGATGACAGAGATATCCAAGCGGTTCGCATCATGACCATTCATGGGGCCAAAGGCCTTGAAGCCCCGTTGGTGATCCTGCCAGATGCCATGCAAATGCGAACTCAACGCCAAGATTTGCTTGAACGTGAATGCCCTAAGCTTGGGATGAAGCTTCCTATCTTTTCGGCATCTTCACGCTTTCTTCCGGTTCGGGCAAAAGCCGTGAGAGAGGCAAGGCAAGCAGCCAAAATTGCTGAAAAAGAAGAAAACAACCGTTTGCTTTATGTTGCTATGACGCGCGCCAAAGATGGGCTCTATGTCAGTGGCTTTCTCAAGAAAAATAGCCGTTCGCTTGAGGGAAGTTGGTATGAAAGAATCCATTCTGCTATGGCAGATGCGCAAGGCCTATCGGATCAGACGCAAAACTCTGGTGAAGTCGCAGGGGATCAGGCTTTGTTTTATGGGGCTTATGCTAATATCCCATTGCACCCAGCCCCGCATGAAGAGGGCAAAAGAGAGGATGTGGATGATGGCATAGCATTGCCAGCATGGCTTGATCATGCGCCGCCGGTTGAGGCCGCGCCGCCGCGCCCCTTATCCCCGTCACGGTTTTCTACCCCTTTTGAGGCCACCTCTATTTCAGGGGTGGATCGCAAGAAAGCGATACGTCGTGGTCAGGTCATACACCGCTTGCTTGAGGTATTGCCCGGACTTAGCCCAGATAGGCAAGACGCAGCGGCGGCTAGGGTAATTCATGCCAATCTCTCATCCTTTGGTGATGATCAGGTCAGCCAGGCAGAGGCCTCATCATGGCTCAATGAAGCTCAGAAGGTAATGGCTATGCCTGATCTGGCGGATCTGTTCGCGCCTGAAGCGTTTGCGGAGTTGCCCATAGGTGGGCTAGTTGGCGATCACGTTGTTAGCGGCGTCATTGATCGTCTTGTGATTGGTGCTGATAGCGTTATTTTTGCTGATTTTAAGACTGGGCAGGTGCCTGATCAAAAAAGCGGTATTTCAGGTCAGTATCTGGTCCAGATGGGGTTATACTATCGTCTCTTACTGGATATTTTTCCGCAACATCAGATAAAACCAAGCCTTATCTTTACCGAAGGACCCATAGTGTTCTGGCTTGATCCGGTGGAATTAGAGACAGCGATCAAGACAATTATCAATAAAGATCAGGCCGCTTCTTGACGCTGAAGAGGGTAATAATTACATATATATAATCGATGAATTTTATCAGGATAAGATCATGGCAACCATAAAGACCACAGATAATGATTTTGCTAAAGATGTGCTAGAATCGGATACCCCCGTTTTGGTAGACTTCTGGGCGGAATGGTGCGGCCCTTGTAAGGCTATTGGCCCTGCGCTTGAGGAAATGTCCGATGAGCTTGGTGATCGTATTAAAATCGTAAAGGTCAATATCGATGAAAATCCGCAAACTCCTCAACAATATGGTGTGCGCGGCATTCCCACGCTTCTGATTTTTGACGGTGGCAAAGTCAAAGCTGAAAAAATTGGGGCGGCACCCAAAGCCAAATTGGCGGAATGGGTTGAAGAAAGTCTTTAATTACCTAGTCTGGCAAGCTGCCATTCTCTTTTAAGATATAACCAGACAAATAGAGTGAACCGCCTATGATCAATGGGCGGTTTCCTTGATCATTATGATGGTTAGCTTGTTCTATAGCCGCGCTAATGTCTGTGGCTGGGCTTGCAGATATCCCTAGTTGTGATGCGGTTTCTGCCAGATGCTCTGCGCTAAGACTAGCATCTTGCTCGGGGATCGCGATCGTTACCAGATGATGGATCAAGGGTTTAAGTTCATTTAGAAAATCTGCTGGCGGTCTGGTGTTCAATGCCCCAGCAATCATAACCCATTTACCATCATGAAGATGGGTCAGGCTCTTTGCTAGTGCTGCTGCTCCATGCCGATTATGGGCACCATCAAGCCAAATGCTTTGTCCTTGGGTGCAAAGCGCAACTAGCTTGCCATGATCAAGCTTTTGCACTCGTGCAGGCCAAGTCGCAGCGCGAATGCCAGCAAGAATAGAGAATTGCGGAGTTTCTGGCATAGTTAGCATTAATGCTGCTGCGGCAAGTGCAGCGTTATCCGATTGATGTGGACCAATCATAGTTGGGGCTGGTGAGCTTAAACTCTGCCCCTCAACAGTGATGTGGAAACCACCCATCTGGTCATGATCAAAAGCGACCTCTTTGCCAAGCATATAAAATGAGCTGTTTAATTCTTTACTGCGTTGCCGTAACACTGCCTCAGCTTCAGGATGTTGATGCGCTGAAATAACAGTCACAGACGGCTTAATGATGCCAGCTTTTTCAGTCGCAATCGCGTTGATGGTCGTGCCTAAAAAATGTTCATGATCACGGTCAATCGGGGTGATAATCGAAATCAATGGGGATGAAATCACATTGGTTGAATCCGTGCGTCCGCCTAATCCTGTTTCTAGTAAGGTGATATCGGCCTCAATGCGGGAAAAAGCTAACATAGCAGCAGCGGTGGTGACCTCAAAAAAGGTGATGGAATCCGATCCATTTTTGGTTTCAACCTCCTCAAGCAAATCAGCAAGCGTATCATCATCAATTAGCCGCCCAGCGAGGCGGATGCGTTCATGAAAACGCACCAGATGAGGTGAGGTATAAGCATGCACCTTGTTATTGGCATGTTCTAGCATTGCCCTAAGAAAGGCGATGGTTGATCCTTTGCCATTGGTGCCAGCAACGTGGATTTGTGGCGGAATAGATAGATGCGGATTGCCCAATTTTTCTAGCAAGTTAAACGTCCGGTCGAGCCCCAGATCAATCAATTTAGGATGAAGCTGACCAAGGCGCAAAAGCGCCTGTTCTGCGCGTTGACGCGAGAGAGAGTTGGGCATCAGGTTATTCCGCTGCTTTAACCGCGCGACTGGTCATTAGCATATTTATGATACTGCTAATGGTTTGTTTCTGATTTTGCCGTGGGACGACCATGTCCACCATACCATGTTCTTGCAGATATTCAGCAGACTGGAAATTATCCGGTAGTTTTTCACGAACCGTATCCTCAATCACGCGTCTTCCAGCAAAGCCAATAATGGCGCCTGGTTCTGCAATATGCAAATCCCCAAGCATGGCAAATGATGCAGTAACGCCACCAGTGGTGGGGTGAGCCAGCAAAACAAAATAAGGCAGGCTAGCCTCACGCAGCTCATCAATAGCAACAATCGTGCGCGGCAGTTGCATTAAGGACAAGATGCCTTCTTGCATGCGCGCACCGCCAGAAGACGGTACAATAATTAAGGCCGCTTGACGGCGAATCGCTTCGTATGCGGCCTTAACAATGCCGTTGCCAACGGTCTGCCCCATGGATCCGCCCATAAACTTAAAATTAAAAGCAGCAATAACGACAGCTTGCCCGTCCATCTGCCCTGCCGCCACCATAATGGCGTCTTCATGGCCAGTCTTGCTACGAGCATCCTTTATGCGGTCAGAATAGCGTTTAAGGTCACGGAAGCTCAGAGGGTCTTTTGGGGCCACATCCACGGGGATAGCTTCTATAGAGCCATGATCACAAAGAAGTTTAATCCGATGCTCAGGATCTAGTGGCATATGATAACCGCAAGATGTGCAGGTGTTCCAGCTTTCTTCAAAATCACGGTGAAAGATCATCTGGGCGCATGAAGTGCATTTTACCCAGAGGGTTTCTTTCGGTTCTTCAGACGAAACCAGTGCCTTAATCTTTGGCAGAACGGTGCGGGATAACCAATTCATTTTCTGCGCTCCTTCGTTATCGAGGGGTTCCAGTTTTTAACTGCTTTACCAGATCAAGCGCCTTTCGGGCAGTGTCTGGTTCGGCTTTTCCATTGGCATCACAATGTTCAGCAATGATGGAAACTACTGCTGATCCAACAACTACGCCATCAGCGTGCCGTCCAGCTTCGCGGACATCGTCCGCGTCCTTAATGCCAAATCCTACTACCGCAGGCAAATCACTAGCTTTGCGGATGCGTGCCATAGCGTTGGCAATGCTATCCGCAGAAGCACTGCCTGTTCCTGTGATGCCCGTAATGGATACATAATAGACAAATCCACTGGCATTATGGATTACCGTTGGCAGCCGCTTGTCATTTGTCGTTGGGGTAATCAGCCGAATAAAGGCCATGCCCTTTTCTGTTGCAGGCAGGCAAAGCTCATCATCTTCTTCTGGTGGCAAGTCCACCATGATCAAACCATCAACCCCTGCGGTCATGGCATCGTCCAGAAACTGATCAACGCCATAGATATAAACTGGATTATAATACCCCATCAGGATAAGAGGCACATCAGGATGACGGTGACGAAACCGTGCTGCCATTTTCAACACCTTATCTAGGGTCATGCCAGCCTTAATCGCACGTAATGAGGCAGCTTGGATGACAGGGCCATCAGCCATCGGATCAGAAAACGGCATGCCAAGTTCAACGAAATCTGCCCCTGCATCAGGTAAGCCAAGCAACAATTCTTCTGAGGTTTCAGGATTAGGATCACCAGCAGAAATAAAGATGCCAAGCGCCGCCCTGTTTTCGTCACGGCAAGCGGAAAAACATTGGCTGATGCGATCAAGTGCCATTAGAGCTTCCCCTGCTTTTCAAGAATAGGCAGAACCGCTTCGAGGTCTTTATCACCGCGACCACACATATTCATGATGACAATCTGATCCTTATCCATCTTGCCAATCATAGTTGAGATAAAAGCAAGCGCATGGGCGGGTTCTAAGGCAGGGATAATGCCTTCAAGGCGTGAGCATAAGGCGAAATATTCAAGGGCTTCTTGATCAGTTGCATTGACATAATTAACTCGGCCAATTTCATGCAACCACGCGTGTTCAGGCCCAATACCAGGATAATCTAACCCTGCGGAAATAGAATAGGCATCTTTGATCTGTCCGTGATCATCCTGCAAAAGATAAGTCCGGTTTCCATGTAGGACACCCGGCTTGCCGCCTTTGAGTGAGGCAGCATGCTCCCCAGTTTCAATCCCGTGTCCAGCGGCCTCAACCCCATAGATTTCTACCTCTTTATCATCAAGGAACGGGTGGAAGAGCCCTAGCGCATTTGATCCGCCACCAATACAAGCCACAATGGCATCAGGCAGACGCCCCTCTGCCTCAAGGATTTGCTCTTTGGCTTCAACGCCGATGATTGATTGAAAATCTCTGACCATAGCAGGATAAGGATGAGGACCTGCGGCAGTGCCAATAATATAGAAATGGGTTTCGGCATTTGTTACCCAATAGCGTAGAGCCTCATTCATGGCATCTTTGAGCGTGCCAGTGCCAGAGGTCACAGGGTGAACCTTTGCCCCCAAGAGTCGCATTCTGTCTACGTTCGGTTTTTGGCGGCGCACATCTTCCTCGCCCATAAAAACCTCACATTCCATTCCAAATAGCGCGCAAGCTGTGGCAGAGGCAACCCCATGCTGGCCAGCACCTGTTTCTGCAATAATCTTGGTTTTGCCCATGCGTTTAGCTAACAGCGCTTGGCCAAGCACATTGTTAATTTTATGAGCGCCAGTGTGATTAAGCTCATCGCGCTTAAAATAGAGTTTTGCCCCACCAAAATGTTCCGTCAGGCGGCTAGCAAAGAATAAGGGTGACGGCCGGCCGATATAATGTTTGCGGTAATATTCCATTTCGGCGGCAAAGTCGGGGTCACTTTTTGAGGTTTTCCAAGCCTCTTCAACGCTAAGGATAAGCGGCATAAGGGTTTCAGCTACAAAGCGGCCACCATGAATCCCAAATCGGCCATGTTCATCAGGCTGGTCTCTTAGGGTATTGGGTTTATGCTCGTTCATCTCTTTTCATCCTTGCTTATGAAGGTCAGGGGCATCTTGCTTCTCTGCCGCTAAGACAAAGGCCGCAATGGCCGCGTGATCTTTAACTCCGGGCTGGCTTTCCACCCCAGAGGATACATCCAAATGTTTAGCGCCGCTGGTAGCGACAGCATCCGCAATATTACCAATATGAAGTCCGCCAGCAAGCATCCAGGGCGTTTTGCCGTTATAGGCGCTTGTCAGCGACCAATCAAATGTATGACCTGTTCCACCGGGCAAAACAGCATCCCGAGGAGCCGAGTCAAACAGCATCCAATCAGCAATCCCATCATAACGCAGGGCGCTTTCAATATCTACCATATTAGCAATCCGCAATGCCTTCATCACAGGGACATGATAGCGTGATTTAATGGCAGAAATACGGTCAGGAGTCTCCTTGCCATGACATTGGATCATGGCAGGCCGAAGCGAAGATACAATCGCATCCAGCGCATCATTATCCGCATCGACAACTAACCCAACACGCTGAATAGTCAGGCCAGTTTGATCCGCGTCATCAGCAATAAGTTTAGCAGTTTCAAGGGTCATATGCCGAGGTGAGTCAGGATAGAAAACAAATCCCCCCCAACGTGCCCCCACTTGATTTGCGATATGCAAATCCGCAAGACTTGCTAGTCCACAAATTTTGCAATCAGCCATCAGCTGGTTCTTTCGTGATAGTCAGGTCGGTAGAATTGGTCTCTTCTTGATCTAGCAATTCGGCCTCAAGTCTGGCAATGCGGCGTGACAGTTGATGGGCACGCAGACGACTCATAAACAATTTTGGCCATAGAAAAATGCCGCCAATAATCAGACCACCTGAAAAACATCCTAGGACAACTAGCCATAATGGTAAGATGGCCAATTCCCCAAAAGGCCAAAGATGAACAGCAGTTTCATGGCTATTGGAAATAGAGATATTAGTCACCAGAACCAGAATGGTGATGCCTATGATGCCGCCAAATATGGATTTTAAGACATACATCAGATGCCGCCCTCTCTGTCATGGTTCTTATTTTAAAACCGTGGCGAGCGGGTCAATTAGGAATTGCGATTAAGCCGTTCAAGCATGGATTTCCCCATCTTGAAGAAAGGGACTTTTTTCTCTTCCACTTTAACCGATTCGCCTGTCCGTGGATTGCGTCCTTGCCTTGCGTTGCGTTGACGAACAGAAAAGGCACCAAACCCCCGCAATTCCACGCGTTTACCATCAGCAAGAGCATCGGTAATAGTATCAAAAAAACAATTTACTATGCGCTCAATGTCCCGATGAAAAAGATTGGGATTAAGCTCAGCCAGTCGAATAATTAACTCAGATTTTGTCATGGTAACCTCATCTAGACAATTTACTATGACGAGGGCTGATAAATTTGTCAACGGTTTCAATCGCTTGTTATTTTGATTTGCCAAAAAGAAAGCGCAAAAAATAACCCCGCCAAAGCAGGGTTATTTTTATCAATATGGATTTAGACAATACCGATTAGCTATCGTCACTTTTGGCTTTGGCCTTTGTGGCTTTAGGCTTGCTTTCCTCGGCGTTGTCATCTTTGCTTGCGCTTTCTTTTGATGAAGTGTCGCGCTTAGCTAACGCTGCCCCAAGAATGTCACCAAGGCTTGCGCCAGAATCCGATGACCCAAAGCTGGCCATGGCCTGCTTTTCTTCAGTCATTTCACGAGCTTTAATAGATAGGGATAGCTTACGTGCCTTCCCATCTACCATAGTAACCTGTGCATCGACCTTTTCGCCTTCGGCAAAGCGCTCAGGACGCTGTTCGTCACGGTCGCGGGACAAGTCACTGCGGCGGATAAAGCCTTGCAGATTATCGCCAACGCTTACCTCAAGACCACCATCGGTAGATTTGGTGATGGTACAGGTGACGATATCACCCTTCTTGATGTTAGACAGGGTTTCACCAACTGTGTCTTCGGTCAGCTGTTTAATGCCAAGCGAGATACGTTCTTTGGTGACATCTACTTCAAGCACCTTGGCTTTGACCATATCGCCCTTTTTGAAGGATTGGATAGCTTCATCACCTTGAACATCCCACGAGATATCCGTCAGATGAACCAATCCGTCAATCTCTTCATTCAGACCGACAAAAAGGCCAAATTCAGTGATGTTGCGAATCTCCCCTTCGATTTCGCTTCCTGCCTTAAAGCTTTGCGCAAAATCTTCCCAAGGGTTGGCAATGCACTGTTTGATACCAAGCGAGATACGGCGTTTTTCCATATCAACATCAAGCACCATGACATCAACTTCTTGGCTGGTGGAAACAATCTTGCCCGGATGGACATTCTTTTTCGTCCAGCTCATTTCAGAGACATGAACCAGACCTTCAACACCGTCTGCGAGTTCGATAAAGGCGCCGTAGTCTGTGATGTTGGTGACACGGCCCTTGACGATATTACCACCGGTAAAGTTAGCTTTCGCAGCTTCCCATGGATCTTCCTGAAGTTGCTTCATACCAAGAGAAATCCGCTGAGTCTCAGAATTAAAGCGGATCACCTGAACCTCAACGGTTTCACCAACAGACAAAACTTCTGATGGGTGATTAATCCGGCGCCATGCAATATCGGTGACATGCAGCAGGCCATCAACGCCGCCCAAATCAACAAACGCACCATATTCGGTCAGGTTCTTCACGATACCGTTAAGGATTTGACCTTCGGAAAGATTAGACACAAGCTCAGACCGTGCTTCAGCCCGTGATTCTTCGAGAACAGCACGACGTGAAACAACAATGTTGCCACGCTTGCGATCAATCTTGAGGATTTGAAAGGGTTGTGGGGTATCCATCAAAGGCCCTAGATCACGAACTGGACGGATATCAACCTGACTGCCTGGCAGAAAGGCGATGGCGCCATCAAGGTCAACCGTAAAGCCGCCCTTAACCTTGCCAAAAATGATCCCAGTGACGCGTTCTTGTTTATCATGTGCGGTTTCCAGCGCGGCCCATGCCTCTTCTCGACGGGCTTTATCGCGGCTCAGCAACGCCTGACCATTACGGTCTTCAAGACGCTCGACATAAACTTCGACCTGATCACCAATATTGACCTTAAGCTCCTGGCCTGGCGCGGTGAACTCTTTTAGCGCAACACGACCTTCGGATTTAAGACCGACATCAATAATGACAGCTTCTTTTTCAAGGGAAACGACGGTGCCAACAACGACACTGCCTTCAATATTCATATCTTCGTTAAAGCTCTCTGCCAGAAGATCAGCAAAGTTCTCTTTCATGGCCTCTTCAAGGCCGGGGTTAGAAGTGGACAAACGATTTCTCCGTTAACGGCTTGTGATAACCGGGCACGCCCGGATTCCGGCTGGGTAGGAATTCCTGTGATACCATGTTAAGGCATCGTTTGGATCACAGGTCACAAGGCGGTTTCCAGCCTTTGGTTAAGTTACATAAACCCGCATGGCCTTAAATCATGCAGGCGACAATTAATCGGGTGATGCAATGATTTGAACCGCCCTTGCCACCATCTCATCTACGGTAAATTCGCCCGTATCAATATGAATGGCATCGTCTGCCGGACGAAGTGGCGCAACCTGCCGGGTCATATCCCGGTGGTCACGTTCCTTAATCGCATCCAGAACGTCGGCATAAATAGCCGTTTCCCCAGCTAAAAGCAACTCTTTATAGCGTCTTTCCGCACGAATTTCGGGTGCAGCGTCACAAAAAAACTTAAAATCCGCATTTGGCAAAATAATTGTGCCAATATCACGCCCATCCAGGACAGCCCCTTTATGATCATCTGGGGGTTGGTTGGCAAATTGGCGTTGATACGCCATTAACGCGGCGCGAACATCTGGCAAACTGGCCACCAAAGATGCCATGGCAGAGGTATCCTCTGATCGCAAGGCTGGATCATTAAGATCGGCGATTTCGATCCGGCTGGCCTCAAGGGCGGCAAGTTGGGGATCAATTTCCCTTTTAACCCCTTGTCGCAATAAGCGGATAGAAACCCCACGATAAAGTGAGCCAGTATCAAGATGAGCCAGATTATAAGTTCTTGCCAGATGCTTTGCTAATGTGCCCTTGCCTGAAGCAGCGGTTCCATCAACGGCAATCACAAGGCCACGGGTGTTGTCGGCCATTACACGGTTTCTTTAGGCGCAGCGATATCACTGCCAATGGCTTGCATCAATGCGGCAAATCTTGGAAAGCTGGTGTTGATGGTCTCGCATCCTGTGACAGTAATCTGCTTTGCGCTGGCTAGGCCACAGACCAGAAACGACATGGCTATACGGTGATCATGTTGGGCATCTACGGTAATGCCGCCCTTAGGGGGCTGAGTGGGTGTGCCGATGACAGTCATGCTATCAGTGGTGCTTGTCACGTTAACCCCAGCCTGTTTAAGACCCACTTCCATCATGGCAATTCGGTCAGTTTCCTTAACGCGTAATTCTTCTATTCCAGGCATATGGGTTGTGCCCTCAGCAAAGGCGGCGGCAACAGCAAGAATAGGGTATTCATCAATCATTGCGGCAGAACGGCTAGCCGGAACAACAATGCCCTTAAGCTGAGAGGATCGGCAAATTAAATCCGCCACAGGCTCGCCACCTTCTTCACGGCGATTGCTGATAGTGATGTCAGCACCCATTTCCAGCAAGCTTTCATAAAGACCAAAGCGAAATGGGTTAAGGCCTACCCCTTTAACGGTAATCTCACTATCCGGCGTGATCAACGCAGCAACCACAGGAAAGGCGGCAGATGAGGGATCAGAGGGCACGATGATATCTGCGGCGGTCAAATCAGCTTCCCCTTTCAGTGAGGCGGTGTAGCTGCCATCCTGATGCTGTTCGGTGGTGACGTCTGCGCCAAAATGCCGAAGCATCCTTTCCGTATGATCACGTGATGCCGCAGGTTCGGTAACGCTGGTGATTCCGCGAGCGGTTAATCCGGCCAACAGGATGGCAGATTTAACCTGTGCTGATGCGACTGGGCTTTGCCATGATAGGCTGAGTGGCTGGTCTGTTCCAATCACAGTCATTGGCAGACGGTCGCCGTCTCTGGCGGAAAATTCAACCCCCATTTGGCTTAGCGGAGTCATAACCCGGCGCATAGGGCGAGAAGATAATGAACTATCGCCAGTAAATATAGCAGTGATACCACTGCCTCCAACAACCCCCATCAATAGCCTGGCGCCAGTTCCTGAGTTTCCAAGATCAAGAGGCTCTTGCGGTTCTGCCAAAGCGCCAAGGCCAACACCAGTGATCATAGCCTCAACTTGACCAGCTTGGTTAAGGGTAGGCTCAGTGATAGTAACGCCAAGATGCCGAAGTGCCGAAGCTGTTGACAGAACATCATCCCCGGTTAGCAAACCAGTCACCTTGGTTTTTCCCATCGCCAATGCGCCAAAGATCAACGCCCGATGTGACATGGATTTATCCCCTGGACAGCTGACATGGCCATATAGCCGAGGAGAAGGTGACGATATTAATATATTCATCAGGCTGATTTCTTTTTCCTAAACTTTGCTCATTTGACCAAAGAATGCCCATAAGAAGTAAAAATATTAAAAATTTAGATTAGATATAACGAAAATCATGCCTTGGGTCAGTTTTTTTTATTGACCTTGAGAAAATTTTAAGTGAAATGCCTTGCATCGTAATTTATTTGACGAGGAAATGTTGTGACATCACTTGGTACAAAAAGAACCTGTCAGGCTTGTGGCAGTAAATATTATGACTTTGATAAGGATAAGATTGAATGCCCATCTTGCGGTGTCGCATTTGATCCCGAAGTGCTTCTCAAAAGCCGTCGCATCAAGCCAGTTGTGGCAGACAAAACCGTCAAGTCAGAAAAAAATGAAGATCTGGTTGATGATGTCGTAATTGATGATGATATCGAGGACGATGATAACTTAGATGATGTCGATGATGAAAATGATGACATCATCGCCGTTCCAAATAAGGATGACGATGATGACGTTATTGATGATGACGCATTAGTGGATGAATTCCTTGATACTGATGAAGACGAAGACGACAATTAAGCAAATTATGCTTGCCAAAAGCCGGTGAGTAATTGTAGGAATACCATTCCTGTTAGGGTACGGGGCTATAGCTCAGCTGGGAGAGCGCTACAATGGCATTGTAGAGGTCAGCGGTTCGATCCCGCTTAGCTCCACCATCCTTTTCAACTTAGTGGCAGTTTCTTTATTCAAGATTACAATTAAGGAACTCGCCCAATCTAAGTTCTATGTTCATAGCAACTTCCATTCAGGCGATTTCAATTCGGTTTTATTTTGCCTGATCCAATGGATAGGTGTTATGATTTAGTATGAATAATAATCATTATACAGCTAACCCCATGCTTTGCTATTCGCTTCCAGTTATAGCCTTGGGTGGGGGCAGTTATGATGCTGCGATTGTCAAACCATTATTGGAT
>Ga0255773_10000343_pt1 | contig 50422 bp, 100 predicted proteins | sample 011ome_17_FD_179971 | JGI IMG/M metagenome (GOLD analysis project Ga0255773, IMG submission 179971) | Coastal salt marsh microbial communities from the Groves Creek Marsh, Skidaway Island, Georgia - 011502XT metaG (version 2) | ecosystem: Environmental > Aquatic > Marine > Intertidal zone >... | reverse complement strand
TGCACCCAGGTTATATTTATACCTTTGAGGAAGCGAAAAAGCATTGTGATCGCTTTTTAGTGTTTTTGCAACGAGATCCAAGTGCTACACGATTCACAAAATATAAACCTGTTATACCATATTACGAAAGATATAAAACCCTCATGGCTATAAAATATATAGACGAAGTATATATGTATCAAACAGAAGAAGAGTTGGTTGATTTAATTAAATTCTGGAAACCCGACATACGCATACTTGGAGAAGATTATATTGGTAAGAGCTTTACAGGAGATGATCTTCCGCCAAAAGTTATATATACTACTCGTTCTCATGAATGGTCAACTACTCGACTCAAAGATTTAATTACCAAACAAACAATAAAACAAAACCCAGATATTGTAAAATAGTTATGGTAGGCAAACATACAGATAAAGAAAAATTAAATCGTACACTCGAAAAAGTTTGTGGTATTTTAAATGAAAACAATATAAATGATTGGTTTATATTCTTCGGAACATTACTGGGAATTGTTCGAGAAAATAGCTGTATAGAAGGAGATGATGATTTGGATATAATGATCAATTGCGATTATCAAAAATTACGCTCAACTTTCGAACAAGAGGGTTTTATTTTTACTTCTAAATATGGCATTAAAAATCCAGATACAATTTTAAAAACGGAGCCTTGCAATAAATATGGATCTATTGATTTTTATATGTGTAATGTAAACAAATCTGGAGATTTCCATACACCTTGGCATGGAGTTATTTCGACTGATTCTTACGTAAATATAGACACTAAAACTTTTATATATAAAGAATGGCTATCAACAGTTCTTCAACTGCCCGATAATTATGAGAACAAGTTAATCAACATGTATGGCTCTCGCTGGAAAGTCCCACAATCTGGGTCTTGCAAAAGATATATGGGAAAAGTTTAAAATGGATAAGCAATATTGGGATAAATTTTATAAGGATCACTCAAATAGAGATGATATTTCTGAATGTAGTACATTTGCAAGTTTTTGCTGTGATAATTTTTTAAACAAAGAACCAAAAACAATTGTAGACCTTGGTTGCGGCAATGCTAGAGATGCTAAACATTTTGCTAGAAAGCATTTAGTATATGGCATAGATCAAAGTATTGACGAGGAAGTTATAAATTCAAATAAATCATCATTATTGAAATTAATAGAACAGGATTTTGTTTATGGTGAATATAATTTCAGTGAAAGTATAGATGTTTTTTATTCTAGATTTACAATTCATTCAATAACAGAGGAAGATCAAAAAGAGCTTTTACCTAAAGTGTATAATCGTTTAGATTCGGGAGGCTTGCTCTGTATTGAAGTGCGCACAACAAAAGATCCAAAATTTGGAATAGGCAAACATATTTGCGACACAACATATTTTAATGATGGACACACTCGTAGATTCATAGATTCACAAGAATTTTTAAACCAAGTATTAAATTTAGGATTCAAGCTTAAATATTTCAACGAACAAGACAATTTATCCGTATATAAAGATGACAATCCTGTATTAATGAGAATAATTTTGGAAAAATGAAAATACCCATCTTCATTATAGTTCATAATCACTACGATATACTACAACGCAGTCTTGTTTCTTATGAAAAATTTATTGACCATCCTAAACAATTTGTTTTTCATAATACAAACTCTGTTTATCAACCAACACTAGATTTTTTGGAAGAAAGGCGAAAAAATGGAGACATAGTTTACCACGCAAATACTAACCATCATCTGAGTGTAATGAATACAGTCAGGGAATATTTATCGAAACATCCCAATGTTAAATACTACATACTCACAGATCCTGATATTGAACTTAACAATTGTCGAGGTAACCTCGTAGAAACTTTTATTTATTTAATTAATAAGTATAATGTTTACAGCATTGGCACCTCTTTAAAAATTGATGATATACCCGACTACTATCCTAAGAAAAAGTTAGTACTTTCTGTTCCAACTCATAAATCTTTTCACAGTTCTCCAAGAATTAAAGAAAATTTTGAGGGTCAAGAATTTGAAATAACTAAAGCCCCCATAGATACAACTTTTCAACTAATTCGCGCAAGTTCTATTGATGAACGTTTCCCTCACACCAATTGCATGAGAGTCTTTGAGCCATATGACGCCAGACATTTAGATTGGTATATTGACCCAAATAATATGACCGATTGTCAAAAATTTTACAATGAAAATACAACAAAAATATCTCACTGGAACAACAAAAACTGGAACGGATAAATATAAATATGCATACAATTAATAATGTTTTTGATAAAGTTTATGTCGTAAACTTAGAGCGCGACAAAGATAAACACGATTTAATAAAATCAAAATTAAATCAACTTAATATCGACTTTGAATTCTATAAGGCTGTAGATGGCTCTAAATTATCTGGTAGGAAGTTATTAAGGCAAGGTACTATTGGACAAGTTGGCTGCAAGCAAAGTCATATGAACATCTTCAAACAAGCAAAGCTAGAGAATTTATCTAAAATTTTAATCCTTGAAGATGATTTATTTTTATTGAAAGATTTCAATAATCACTTTCATAATTGCTATGAAGCATTAATTAATACAGACAGTAATTGGGGCCAACTATATCTAGGAGGCACAAATCGCAACAGAATTAATTGGAAAGCAAATGGAAATTTGGTTCAAAAAATCGGCAGCCAGAGGGTGTATTCTACTATTGGCATAGGTTATACTAATAAATTTTTTGACTTAATTTTATCAGGGGAATTAGATAATAGGCCAATTGATGATCTTATTGCAGAAAACATAAATGACCATAATTACATATGCTACCCTCATTTATTGTATCAAGACATTGACAAACAGTCAAATACAGCAAAAAATAATAACAGAGATCAAGCTTGGTTCAACAACTTAAATCAAGTTGATGCTTCACAATATTTTTAATTTTGATTTATTGTAATTTAAAAGGGGGGCTAGGAAATATGTTATTTCAAATAGCTGCAACTAAATCTTTATCATTAGATTTAAATAGTGATTGTTGTTTCCCTAATCTATATCCCCATCTAAATTACCTCAACCAAGAAAACGTATTTCAACCTGAATTAAATCATTGCTTTGAATACCTAAATATATTTAATCATTTTTGTTATGAAAGAAATCACCCTGACCGTAAATCCATTACAAATAATTTGCCTTTAATTCAATACCCTTTTTATTACCAAAACATTAATCATGGTGACCATGTAAATATCGATGGATTTTTTCAAAGTGAAAAGTACTTCAAACATAACAGAGATTTAGTTTTAGATTTTCTAAATTTTAATTCTTTAGAAGAGTATGTTCGCGCAAAATATTCAAATATTTTAAACAACCAAATTACATCCATACATGTTCGAAGGACCGATTATGTATCCAACCAAAACCATCATGCAGTTCAAAGCATTAATTACTTCCAGAAAGCAATTCAAATCCTAGAAAAAGAAACATCACATTATATTATATTTAGCGATGACATAAATTGGTGCAAATTAAATTTCGACATGAAAAACATAACTTTTATAGAAAATGAAAAAGATTATCATGAGATTTATCTAATGTCTTTGTGTAATAATCATATTATATCTAATTCTTCTTTTTCTTGGTGGGGGGCATGGATGAATAAAAATAAAAACAAAACAGTGATTGCCCCTAAAAAATGGTTTGGTCCAGCGAAACAAGAGAGTTCCATAGATATCATTCCTGAAACATGGATAAAAATTTAAATTATGAAAAAAATATACTCAAAAATAAAAAAAGATAAATTACTTCACATTATTCATGAGATTAATGACATTGATTCTCTTGAAACTAATGATAAACTTGCTAGAATTAATGTAGTCCCAGACGAGCAATTTTTACAATTAGCTAGTTTAAAAATGGATAAAGACAAAACATTTAAAGCTCATAAGCATATCTACAAAGACTCACCCAAGCAATGTATCGCTCAAGAGTCTTGGGTTGTATTACGTGGTTCAGTAAAAGCTATACTTTATGATATTGACGATTCTATCATTGGTGAATTTATTTTAAATCAAGGCGATTGCTCTATGACTTTTGAGGGCGGACATAATTATTACGTGCTAGAAGATGACACAATTGTCTATGAATATAAAACTGGCCCATACCAAGGCATTAAAATGGATAAAACATTTTTATCAAATTAATAGCTTTTAAATTATGAATATAAAAGCTACTACTTTTAGTAGCGTAATTTTTCAAACACCATTAAAGAAACTTTTATTGCTGCATGATATCAACATCACATAAATTCATTTTTGTCGCTAATATGAAAACTGGAACGCAAAGTATGGTAAATCATTTGAAAAATTATTGCGATGAGTTTGATGGGGCGCATTATAAAGCTAAAGAATTAAAAAATTCATCTTTTAGTGGCTCATCAAAAATTCAGGCAGATAAGAATAAATCGGCTTATTTCACGTATAAATATTGGGATGATTATTTTAAATTTTCTTTTGTTAGAAACCCTTGGGATCATTTTCTTTCTCTTTACTTTTGGGTTGAAAAGAATAAATCTTCTGGCATTTTGGGCAAACGGAATCAAAAAACATTTACAGAATTTGTCAATCAAGAGTATAATAATCGTTATGATTGTTTATCTGATTGGAAATTTACTTGCTTATGGGATAGAATTTCTGAAAATGATGTGTGCATAATAGATTATGTGGCCAGATTTGAGGATATTAATAATGAATGGAAAATTATATCGGATAAAATAGGCATTCCATATAGTAAATTAAATAAATTCAATAGCTCTGGTATTAAAAAAAATTATAAAGACTATTATACAGTAGAAACTAAAAATATGGTAGCCGATTTATATAAAAAAGATATAGAAAAATTTAATTATGAATTTTAATAACTATGATTATATAATACCTATAGGCTGTAATTGTAGAATAGGACAAGCATTAAATACTTTAAATTATAGAAAATTCTCCTTACCATTGGATTGGACATTGAATACAACCAAAAGTGTTTATGATTGTTTTAAATGTGAATTTAAAGATTACTTTAGCAACCTTTATTGCGTTGTTGATGTATATAACTTCCCTGATTCACAATTTAAATGTTTGCTTAATAATAAATACAGGATAAATATAACACATGAAAATAAAGTTAATCAAAGTTTGATTGACAAATATAATCGTAGAATTAAAAGGTTAATAGGAATATTAAACTCAGGTAAAAAAGTTTTATTTATACGCAATTTATTAGATTGTAATGTAATAGATGACGTACATAGGGCGTACTTAAATAATGAACTAAAAATAAACTCAAAATGCAATGATTTATCTTGGTTATATAATTTAAATGATTTACTGCAAAAAAAATATAGTAAATTAAAACATGACTTATTAATAATACATTATAACACAATATCTAAAAAATTAAAAAAAGACAATATTTTTTATAAAAAAATGTTAGAACAAAATCACCCTATTGACTGGGATTATGCAGCTTGCGTTAAAGCTATTAATGAATTAAATAAAATGATTTAATTATGAACATTAAAGTAAAAACATTTGGAGGTGGCCCATTTTCCTTACTTACGGTTGCATTACAATGTATTAATTATGACTATAAAAATAATTTAGATAAAATCGAAAATATTTACCTTGACATCGATAAAACATCTATAAATCCATTTAACTATGTATTAGAACAGAGCTCAGAAATGTCGTTTGACTCAATTATTAATTGTCATGAAACTCATCAAAGAAGGCTAAAAAATGATATTAATGCATCATTAACATATACCGATTTATTTAATCATCCTGATTTAATAAATTTAAAAAAAATTATTAAAAAATTAAAAATTAAAAATAAAGTTAGTGATAAGTTAACTATTTTTAACGATAAAACCTTAGGTGTGCATATTCGTTTGACTGATATGAATAACGTACATCCTGAGCATGGAAAGTTTACTATTGATAACTATATCTCTAAAATTAAAACAGTTTTAGATAGCGATCCGACGCTAAACAGTATATTTATTGCAAGTGATAACGATGAATCAATAACTAAAATAACGTCTTTATTTAGTGACCACAAAATAACATGGAATAATGTTAGTAACAGAAGCCTAAAAGAAAATAACTCAGCATATATCAATTATCAATTCAAATCTTTAAGTAATGAAATGTTTTGGATTGATAGTTTTTTAGAAATGTTATCGTTATCATTATGTGATGAATTAATACAAAGAGTTAGCAATCTTAGTCACTCTTCATTAATTTTTTCTGAAAAAATAAAAAAAATACATAAATTATGAAAAAAGGTGAAAATGTTTTTATTAATGATAACACTAATATAACTCGTCCAGAATTATGTGAATATGGTAATATCATTGCAATTGATTATGGATTTCATTGTACAACGTCTATAGAGATTGGCGATTACACACATATAGGGCCACATGTTTCCTGCATTGGCGGTAAGGATGGCAAATTAATCACTAAAGGGTTTAATAATATAATGGCTGGCGCTAGAATTGTGTGTGGCTCAGACAGGTTTGATAGTAGTGGTTTATTTGGGTGTTTGATACCTAATGAACTCAAAGGTAAACAAATCGTAAAGCCCGTAATTATGGAGGAGTTTTCTAATATTGGCACAAACTCGATAGTGCTGCCTGGCTCAATATTAAGAAAAGGTGTTTTATTAACCGCAGGTAGTTTATTAATAGGAGACACCGAAGAATGGGGGGTTTATAAAGGTAATCCTGCAAAATTAGTTAAAAAAATAGATGGAACTAAAATAATAGAAAATGCAAAAAAATTAGGCTACATCAATGAGTAAACAAAAAATAAACATGGTCGGAGGAGGTTTTCAGCACGACATTTGCTCTTCAGCTGGGAGCACTCCAAAATTAATTGAATGGGTTAAAGGTAATCATACCGCCCCAATATCGATACATGTGGGCAGTGCCATACATAATCAACCTGTCAATAAAAACAAAAAAAATTTCGCTTGGTTGCAAGAGTCAAAAACTATAGTGCCTCAAGATTACGACTGGGTTAAGCAAAACATTAATTTTATTGAAGATAATTTTGAACTGTTATTCACACACGATAAATCAATATTACGTTTATCTGATAAAATTAAATTAGTCATATGTAATGCAAGACCTTGGGTAAAGAATCAAGAATTACATCATAAAACAAAGTTGGTATCAATGATAGCTTCTTCTAAAATCATGTGTCCAGAACATCAATATAGGCAAAAAATAATTCAAAAATTTAGAAACAAACTAGATCTCTTTGGTAGAGGTTTCCGACAAATACAAGAAAAAGACTTGGGCTTAAAAGATTATATGTTTTCTATAGCTATGGAAAACGGAACTTATTCCTTAATGTATACCGAAAAAATAACTGATTGTTTTTCAACAGGTACTATACCGATTTATTACGGAAGCTCTGATATAGGCGAAGTGTTCAATCCTGAAGGTATTATCACTTTAGACGAAAATTTTAATATTGAAAATTTATCATTAGAGCTGTATAATAGTAAATTAAATGCGGTTAAAGAAAATTTTGAAATAACAAAACATATTCCTATCGCAGAAGATTATATATATAAAAATTTTATAAAATGAGTTTTACATCCATAAAAGAATTCGAAAATAGAATAGCCGATTTTTTTGGCTCCCCTTATGCAATTGCTACTGATAGCTGTACTCATGGACTTGAATTGTGCTTAAGGTATTTTAATGCTCAAAGCATAAACTGCCCTAAAAGGACATATATTTCAGTGCCTTTTTTAGCTCAAAAAATTGGATTAAACTTAGAATGGAGAGACGAAAACTGGAAGGATTATTACACAGTTAATGAAGATTATAAAATTATTGATGCAGCGGTATTATGGAAGCGAAATAGCTATATCCCTAATACCTTCATGTCCTTAAGCTTTCAATTTCAAAAACATTTAAGTTTGGGCAGGGCAGGCATGATACTTACCGACAATCAGAAAATAGCTCTAGAACTTAAAAAAATGTCTTATGACGGGAGAGACCCTAATACTCCATGGAGAGATCAAGATATTTCGTCCTATGGCTGTCATTATTACATGACTCCTGAAACTGCTGAGTTAGGTTTAAGTAAACTGAGTGAGGCTGTTTCCAGACCCCCAAAGCAGTGGGTCGTTACCGATTGGCCCGACCTAACAAAAATGAGTGTATTTAAATAATAAATCATATGAAAAAAAAAGCTTTTATTACAGGAATTGGAGGTCAAGACGGATCTTACCTTGCGGAACATTTATTATCTTTAGATTATGATGTTTATGGCATTGTTAGGCGCCAATCAACTTCCGAAAATCAAGCCTCTAGATTAACGCATTTTAAAGATAAGATTAAAACTTTCTATGGAGATTTATTGGATCAATCTTCGATTGATAGAATTCTAAATGAAATTACACCAGATGAAATCTATAATTTAGCAGCCCAATCACATGTTCGAGTTTCTTTTGATATCCCTCAATACACTATTCAATCAAACTCTATTGGGGTTTTTAATATTTTGGATGCATATAAAAGGATTTGCCCTTCGGCTAAATTTTATCAAGCTAGCTCTTCTGAAATGTTTGGTTTAACTATTGAAGACGATGGGTTTCAGAGGGAAACTACAATTATGAACCCCGTCTCTCCATATGGTTGCTCTAAAGTTTTTGGTTATAACTTAGTTAGGCATTACAGAAGGGCTTATAAATTGCACGCCACTAATGGCATTTTATTTAACCATGAATCACCCAGAAGAGGTTCTAACTTTGTTACAAATAAAGTTGTCAAAGCTGCATGTTCTATCAAATTAGGGCTGCAAGACAAACTCGAGCTTGGCAATATGGATGCATATAGAGATTGGGGCCACTCAAAAGATTATGTTAAAGCCATGCATATGATTGTAAATCATGAAATTCCTGAAGATTTTGTTGTTTCAACTATGGAGACTCATTCGGTCAGAGAAATGTGTGACATTGTTTTTTCATATCTTCAATTAGATTACAAGGATTATGTGACACAGAATCCAAAATTCTTAAGAGACGAAGAGTTGCCTTATTTAAAGGGAGATTCCACAAAAATAAGAGAAGCCACAAAATGGAAACCTGAATATTCATTTATTGAGCTGATGCATGAAATGTGTGATCATTGGCTTGATGTGTTACAAGGAAAACCTTCTTTACGCTAAACATTGTATATAATACTAGGAAAAAACGGATACATAGCAGAAGCTATTGTAAAAGAATTAAGGTCGCGCGATTTATCTTATGTCGCTCTATCTCGCACAGATATTAACTATACCAACAAATGCGATTTCGATTTATATGTATTAAATAATTTTCATCGTAACATCCTAGAGGGAGAAGATATTGTTGTTATTAATTGCGCGGGTTACATTGGCAAACCAAATGTTGATGCTTGCGAATTAGCGAAAGCAGATTGTATCGAGGGAAATGTATTGTTTCCTGCGATGTTGTCGCAACTTTGTGCAGATCGCGGCTATCAATATGTTCATATTAGTTCGGGTTGTATTTATGGTGGACACGAAAAACATTTTACTGAAGAAGATGTTCCTAATTTTGATTTTCAAAATGGTAGTTTTTATAGCGGCACGAAAGCGCTTGCTGAAAAGGTTGTGACCCAAAATAACCCAACAAGTTATATTTTTAGACTTCGGATTCCTTTTGATGAACTTGAGTCTCCTCGCAACTATATCACCAAAATCTTAAATTATGATAAATTATTAAACGCCGAAAATTCATTCTCTCACCGCGCAGATTTTGCCAAATATACAATTGATCTAATTGAAAATAAAGCTCCCAAAGGAATATACAACATAACAAACAAAGGTAGCCTCACGACAGAACAAGTTATTGAATTAATAAAAGAATATAAAATAACAAATAAAAACTTTGAATTTTTTGATAACCTTGAAACCTTCACCTCGGAGGTTGTAGCGCCGCGATCAAATTGTGTGCTTGACACTTCAAAAATTGAAAAACAAATAAAAATCAGAACAGTACAAGAAGCTTTTTCTGACGCGTTATCTAAGTACCCTAAAAATTAAGTGTAATATTTCTAAAATAAATAAAAATCCAAAAAATTGGGTTAAAATTTACGAACACGAATTACAATCTGCGCGCGAAAATAATGATCTTGACGCATGGAGGTTTTTTTGGCCTGAGTATTTAAAAGAGAGATACAAGCAGAGAAATAAATAAGGCGTAAATAATATTTAATTGCATGAACTTTACTAATAAATTATCCATTGTTTTACTTGCTACGCAAAAAGAATATAATGCTGGCTTAGTCGCTTCCTGCCTTGACGTATCAAAAATTATTTGAAGAGTGTCAATTTGATGATAGTGCAGTCGAAAACCACATGAATCATGAAGAATTAGCCGCCCATATATTATATTACTTGCATAAGTAGTGTATAAAACTATATGAGCGAATATAAACCAAAACCTTTTACCAAGGAACTTGCCGAGCAAATGAAAGTCGCCATGACTGAACCATTTGATGAAAAACGCACATTGTGCAATGTATTAAAACAGGCGTATCGTTGCAGTAAAGAAGAGAGTTATAACCTCGAAGCAGTACGTGCACTTTTATTAGAATCTCTATGGATGGGTCAGCGTATGCATGCGAAATTATACGATGAACAACAACAACAGTTTAAAAGCGAGCACATTGACCAGAATGAAGATGAAGACCCATTTTCAGTAGATTGGAGTAATTTAGATGGTCGTAATGTTGCTCAAGGCAACTGGGACTAATGTACAACTAGAATCTTTTCGCCAAATTCCTAAAAAAACATTTTAATATTAATGAATATAACTTTGTTAGGCAATTGCCAAACGAAAGCGTTAAGCTGGTATATTCAGCAACTAGATCCCAGCTTTAATGTTAAATGGATATGTATAGAAATATTTTTACCCCACTGGGGTCCCACATCACAATTTAGAGGTAAACCAATTAATGTAATTACTGACACACAAAAAGCTATCAAAACTCTACAATCTTCAGATCATCTCATTTTTCAACATATCCGCTCCTCTGAGAATTATAACTTAGAAAAAATAAAAATGCATGCAAAAAATGCAAAATTAATATCAATTAGTAGTTTTTTCTATGATCCAGATATTGAAGATCCCAAAGCAAGCGGTCTAATGGGTATGATCGCAAGGGCTAACCGATTTAATATAGATATTCCTGCGCATAAAATGATTGAAAAACATGGACACAAAATAGAAATCGTTAGAAACAATGATGCTCCGACTCACCCTGGCGTTTTTTATTTTCTTGAATTGGTTAGGGAAATTTGTGAAAAAACAGGCTGGGATTACTATAGCGACGAGCAATACAATCAATATTTAAAACAAGGGTATCCCTTCGGTTAAGTGTATAAAGTTATGTGAGGTTTTTATTTTTTTTATTAATTTTATTTGGTTGTCAAACCAAGCATAACCTTAAACCTTCAGATACAAAATTAAAAGAAAGCGAGCGTAACTGGGAAGCTCTTTATGCTCGTGAACTATCAAACGCATTAACTCATGAAGATGTTGCTGCGTTTCACTTTTTTTGGCCACTTTATATGCAAGAAAGATCGCGTAATAAGTGTAAAAAATACAACACACAACATAATATAAACTGTAACTGTTTATAACTTAATGAAACACACTACTCAATTATCTATTGTTCTTCTTGCTACCCAAAAAGAGTATCAATCTGGAGATGTTACGGCATGTCTAGATAAATATTTCAAAACTAATGCTTCTGTCGATAAAAAGATTGATCTTCATATATTTTTCAATAAAGGAGAAGAGAGTGATTACAATGACTTATTAGATTATCAAAATTGCGAAAATGTAAATGAAGTAAAAATAAAATCACAGAAATTACAAGGCATTGATGATTTATATCTCAGAACACCAAAAGAATTACAGGCAGCTAACCTAGATAAAGTTCCCCCACTAGGCGGATCTAACGGTGCAAACAATTTATTTTTTGATAGCATGATTCCACTAATGCAAGAGAATTATCGTGACTTTTTAATGATTGAATGCGACACTTTTCCAATTACAGATCATTGGATCGATAAAATGATGGGATATTGCGATAATCATACTTTCATGATTGCTGGTAGCACATATAAAGGCAAACTTCCATTGCCTGATTTTGAATTCTGGACTGGACATCTTAACGGAGTTGCAATTTATCGAGCATCCAGTAATCTATCAACTTTTTTTAAACTTTCTAAAAAAACTATTCAATATCTAGTCTCAAGTAATCAAAATCATTTTGTTAGTTTTGATGTCGGCATGCATTATTTTTATAATACTAAAATTGGTAGAAAATATTTTAATGATCGAAACATTCAACAAAACAATTTAATTGATTCACCAATCATTTCAAACTATTCTGTCCCCGAAGATAGCGAATTAAGTATTGAAGACATAAAAAAAGAACATCCGCAAACAATTATTCTTCACAAAAAACCAAGTCTAAAAGATCAACAAACACTTCTTCCAGTATATTATCATATCGCAAAAAATGCAGGAACATATGTATTGAGTGCAACTAGTTTTTTACTCGATCAATACTTGCAATCAAAAGATAAACAAGAAGACTGGGGTAAAGTTCAAGCCGCCATCGATTTTCCTAGCGGCAATAAATGCACTGCGTTTATTGCAGTTAAAGGAAGTGAGATTAATCATTGGCATGAACTTCAACATCATGCGAAAAATGCTATAGATAATTATACATATTTAAAGCCAAACCTTAACGGTTGTAGCATTGATTACTTGCGTGAGCTTGAATACCATGCTGAAATAGCATCTCAACCCTATGATCAATTAGATATCGGTGAAACATATCCAAACAATTTCAAATCAGAATTTTCAGACTTAGAATATGCTCAAAAATTAAGAGAGAATGCGGTTATTGCATTAAAAGAAAAATTCCCAGAATCAAAAACTTATGAAGATTATAAACATAATAAAAAAAGCATTCTTGGTCAAATTGCTATCGACTCTTTAACAAAAGAGTTTCCAGAATCGCATACCTTAGATTTTCTTCAAAAGTTACATAAGGAAATCATTCCTTCTGAAATTGAAAAGATTACAGAACAGAGCTTTTCTCCAGAAGAATTTATATCTTTTATTCATAGCAATGAATTACTTGTTTTTGCTGTTCTTATAGAGCCGCGAAATAGCGGAAGTTCATTCACAAAAAGTCAATTAGTTGGGTGGGATGATAATTTAGAGTTTATTGATAAAATTTGCGAATTACATAATCGAAAACCAATTAATTTTTTGACATTGCGAGAACCTTTTTCTAGGGCGAAATCACTATTTAATTACATCAAATCTTCAGACAGTGATCATGAGTTTATTAGCAATAGTTCCGAAGTTTGTGATTTTTTTGCCATTCAATCCGATACTTTTGAAGAGTATATTCAAACTGGAGAGCTGGAAGATAGTTGGTTTATTAGGCAACTTTTATCCTTATCATACAATCAACCCATTATAGAAGAATCTGCTACATTAGCCATCAATAAACTGAAAGACTTTAAAATCAAAGATATTACTCAAGTTGATTCTCTCATAGAAGATATTTTTTCTTTATCATATAATTTATCTTTTTTAAATCTATTAGAATCTGACACAGATTACAATTTAAATAAACATCAATCAAGCAAAACTAACACATTGAGCTTTGATCAACTTTCTTCCGATTTGCAACACAAATTCCTTGATATAACTAAATGGGATAAAAAGGTGTATAAATATTTTGTAAACTTAAAAAATGAGTCTCATCAAAGAACCTGAATACTTACCTGTATTTTATCATATACCTAAAAATGCAGGGACATATGTATTAAGTTGGATTAAAGCGTTATGCTCTCAGTATCATTTGTTTAAAAATAGTGACTCAGTTAATCAGCATAGTTTACATAAGATACGTCGAGCTTTATTAACCCTAGAAGATGGTGCTCAATTATCTTGTTTTTATTATACATCCACGACTATCAATAATTCAAATCCCAATTTTAATACGCTTTCTGCAAATGACAGCAGCAGTGACGCAGTTAATCTAAAAGTTTTTATTGACTGTATCGAGTCTAAAGATGTTGAAATTTTTTGCATCGCTGTTGAGCCATTAGTTATGGGCTGGAGATCAGCTAGATCATCTATAAATCTTCTTTTACAAGCATCTCCCAGAAAGTCTCTACTTGATTTTGTCGTATTGCGCGATCCTTACGAGCGAGCTCAATCTATTTTTAATTATCTACACGATAAAAACAGTTCTCATGAACCAACACATAATGCAATTGAATCTCATAGTTTTATAGAATACATTCATTCACTTCAACTTGAAGACAGTTGGTTTTTACGAAGTGTTATTAACATACCTGAATCTACAATTATTGAGCCATACCATCTAACTTTAGCTCACGAGCGTTGGTTAAAAAATTTTTACATTTCAGACATTACTCAAGTAGATAGTTTAATTAATAAAGTATTTAATGATGCATACGGTATTTCGCAATTGGATATAGAAGGCCAATTTTTAAAAAACAATATATATAAAAACGAAACCTCTTATAAATTAAAAATTAAATTTCAAGATCTTGATAAAGTCACTCAACAAAAATTTCTAGACCATACATACTGGGATAGAAAAATATGGGAGAGATATTGTCAATGAATTTAACATGAAATCACAAGAAATACATAAATTACTAGGAAACCATTCACAAGGAACGTATATTGATGTTGGTGCGTTTGACGGCATTAGAGCTAATAGTACAAAATATTTTGAAGATATTGGGTGGAATGGGATAGCTGTAGAAGCACATCCTAGTACCTATATCAAACTCGAGTCCAACAGAGAGTGTATAAAAGAGAACATAGTTATTGCAGATCATGATGGGTACTCAGAATTTAACTGGAGTGACGATGCACCTATGACTTCTAGGATTGATATGTCTGGCCAGAGGCAAAGAATACATGACATGAAGGATATTGTCAAGCAACAACTACCCTGCATGACGCTTAATAGTTTATGTAAAAAACATAATTTTACTCAAATAGATTATCTAAAAATTGATACAGAAGGTTACGATTGTCATATTATAAAATCAATTGATTTTAAAAATTTGCAGATATCTTTCATACAATTCGAAATGTGGGAACACCATGAAGCTGCAAATTATAGACTAGCTATTGAGAAATTAATTCATGCTTCATATGAAGAAATTACAGGTGATTATGATCTATCATCAGCTGATAGATACAACCGTTATTTCATAAAAAATGAAAACATCAATAATCACAATAACTTACGATAAGGATCTAGAGTTCTTAAAGTATAACCTAAAGTCTATCAAAAAATTTTGCCATGAATACCATGAAAACATTGTGGTTATTGATGATCACGAAAATGATTGTGTAGAAACTCAAAAATACCTTGAATCTATCGGTCAAAAGTACTTTATCAATAAAGAAGCAAAAAAAATCAAAAAAGGTTATATAAGACAACAATACATGGGTTATTATATGGATAATTATTTAGATAATAGTACAGACTATGTTTGTTGCTTGGATTCAGACAATATATTTACATCTCATCACAATCCTTCAATTTATTTCAAAAACAATTTACCAATCATGGGTATGACAAAATGGAAAGACATGCCTAACACCCACTTCAAACCATCGACAGAACAAGTGTTGGGGTATGAAAGTACATACAATTTCATGAGGAGAATGCCTTTTATATATCCTGTTTGGTCTTTTGAGAAAATCAGAAATTACCTTGAATCATTACATGGATGTTCAATAGAAGATTATTTTAAAGATATCGAGCTTTGCGCGGAGTATTGTATTTGGGGAGACTATCTTTTTAAATTTTTTAAACAACATTTTCACTGGGTAGACACTCACCAAAATAAAAATGAATGGCAAGAATTAAATTCAAAATTCCCATGCACACAATACAGTAATAGAAAGGAAGCTCAACCTCATCGTTACGTAGATCTTTCTGATCCAAAGAATGTAATTGCCAAACTATTATGTTAATATCCCACAAACATAAATTTATCACAATTGATATACCCAAAACAGGCTCTCGCTCTTTGCGTGAAAGTTTGTATCCATTAAATATAATAGACATCCTAGGCACACCGAATCCAAATGACGACTTCTATCAGCATGGAACTGCATTGGATTGCCGCAATGCTTTTCAAAAAAATAATATTAACTTTAATGATTATTACTCGTTTTGTATTGTTCGCAACCCATGGGACAGGTATTTTAGCTTTTTCAAATATTTCAAATACAAAAGTGAACGATTTAAAGATCCTAAGTTAATGGGTTCATATTTAAATAGCAAGTCTGATGTGTGGGCTAATTCTACTTTATACAAGCACTGGATAATTCAAGAAATAGACGATGGAAAACATTGGTCTGATTTTTTTGACTCGCACAAAAATGACCATCATGCATTTAAAAGCATTATTCTTCATCACAGACCCCAACATGAATATTTCCTTGATATGCAAGGCAAAATTATAGTTTTTCATATTGCTCAATTTGAAAACATAACGGAAGAATTTTCTAAATTTTGTCGAAGTGCTGGAATTGTAGATGTACAGCTAGAACATAAAAATAAAATGAATACATCTATTAATATTTGTGATTTGTACAATCAAGAGTTAATTGACCTTGTGGTTCAAAAAGAAAATGGTGTAATAACCTTAAAAGGTTATGATTATATCGCATAAACATAAATTTATATTACTTCATGCAGGAAAGTGTGCTGGTAGTTCTATTCGACACTGCTTAAATACTATTATCGATGAACCAAAATTAAAAATTTCTCAAAATCACCCAAACCTCTCTTATCTTCAAGAAACAATTTCAAAATCTAATCGCAACCCACAAGAATATATGGTAGTTAGTATTGTAAGAAATCCTTTTGATAGAATGGTTTCTTGGTATTACCATGCTTTGACCATCAGTAAAAGTTTCATCGGTTCTTTTGAAGATTTTTGCGAAACACGTTTGTCCGCTTATAGTGATAATTTAATTCCTCCTTACGAAAAATGTAATCATGTTATCAGATATGAACATTTACAAAATGATTTTAACACTTTTCTTAAATTTATAGGACTACCACCCCACAAATTACTCCATGTCAATCAAAATACTGATAGGCCAGTATGCCACTACAGTGAATTATATACGGAAAAATCTAAACAAATCACCTTCAACTACTTCGCTAAAGTTATTGATAGGTTTAGTTATAAGTTTCAAAAAAAATAAAAAATGAAAACATCAATTATAACAGTAACATACGACAAAGACTTAGAGTTTTTGAAATACAATCTGAAGTCCATCAAAAAGTTTTGCAGAGGATATCATGAAAACATTGTGGTTATTGACGATCATGAGAATGATTGTTTACAAACTCAAAAATACCTTGAATCAATCGGTCAAAAGTACTACATCAATCGCGAAGCAAAGTTTATCAAGTTCGGCTATGTTCGGCAGCAATATATTAAACTCCACTCTCATTTATATGTATCTCCTGAAACAGATTATGTGTGTCATGTAGACAGCGACAGCATTTTCACAAAAGAACACACACCAGAACTTTATTACTTTCATAATAAACCTTGCCTCATCAAAAAAACTTATGCATTCATTATTGAAAAAATATATCAAAATGAACTTGAACACAAAAAACATGGTTTTTCTGGACAAGCTGATCTTGATGTACTTGCCTTTAAGAAGTGGCAATCTTTAACCAGTAAGTATTCAGGCATTGATGTGCAGTACGAATATATGGGAGCCATGCCTTTAGTTTACCCAGTTGATGTTCATAAAGGCGTGAAAGAGTATTTGGAAAAACTACATGGCATGAGTTTATTGGATTTACTAAAAGATTTAGATATTATATCTGAATTTAATTTAATTGGTGCTATTGCTGATAAATATTATCAAGATAAATTTTACTGGATTGATGGAAAGCATCATCATTATTATAAAAAATACCGATACTCCTTATTTGATATTTTTGGACATTACAGCAACAGAAAACACCACCAACCAGCTAGATATATTGATTTAAATGACAAAAACAACCCAATTTCCCAACTATTAGACTCATGATTATATCCTTAGATAAAAAATTCGTATGCCTTAATCCACCCAAAACTGGAACTGGATATAGAGAAGGCTTATTACTTCCTCATACTGACTTATCGCATGTTCATATTAGCGATAAAATGCAAAACTTACTTGACGATTTGAATATCACGGTTGAAAGATTTCGGCACTTAAATTACTCACAGTCTTCGCAATTCATTCGATCTCTAGGTTTAGATGATAATGAATTTTATTTTTTTACATTCGTTAGAAATCCTTGGCATAGAATGGTTTCGCATTTCAATATGAGTGTGCAACAAAATCCAAATCTAGTATTAACTAAAGAATGTTGCAAGGCATGGATGCTTAGGTATTTTACACAAGAAAATCCACACATTTCTTATACTCAAGAAGACTTCTGTAGGCATGACGGCAGAGAAGTTGACCTTATAAGTTCTCTTACTGAAATAAAAAGAGCTATGGACTTTCTCAATCAAAAACTAAAACTAAATGTTGATTGCATTAACCATACCCCTCAACATTCATCATTGCATCATAAAATTTATGAATTCCTTGATAATGAAATTATTGACCTTATAGCAACAAAAGAGCATTATATTATCTCAAAAATGCAATTCACTTATTCTGAATTTAATCATGATCAATCATAATGAACGGTTCATATTCATTCATCCCGAAAAATGCGCGGGAACTTCATTGAGAATAATTTTACGCAGGAATTTTCGTGAAACCAATATTGAAAATGAACATGCTGGACACCTAGGCATAAACAAAATATCTACATGGGCAAATATGCCTCTTGATAAATATTTTAAATTTGGAGTCGTTCGTAACACCTGGGATCGAGTAGTGTCTTTTTATTACCACTGTGTCACTCATAGAGATCTTCAGGGTAGTTTTGAAAATTTTGTATTAAACTATTCTGAATTGCATCTGCCCTTTTTTAACATGCGAAGCAAGTTTACTATTAGGGGTCAATACATGATGGATTTTGTAGTTAGGTTTGAAAATTATCATGAAGATTTTTCTTTTATTATGGATCGACTTGGAATTAAAAATTTCGATATACCACACGAAAACCATGCAACCGTCAGGAAAAATGCAGATTATCGCTCTATGTACTCTCAACGAACAATTGATAAAGTTTCAGAATTATTTCAATGGGAAATAAATCAATTTGGATATAAATTTGGAGATTGATAATAATTTTTCAATAAAAATGTATACAAAATACACAGAAGAAGATATAGTTAACTATATTCGCGACAACAAGATAACACATTGGGTTAATTCTATAGGTGGCAGCAGAAGTGTTTGGTTTAGACGCGAAATAGAGAAAAATCCAAAAATATTAACGCACAATAAAACACAAAAATATAGCGCAACACCAATGAATTTATCGGCTCACTGCAGATTCTTAAATGTGCCATTAACTGGAATTTTTTGTTTTCGCAGTGATGTTAGAAATATGTTAGGTAGTCAAATTTCGAGAAATATCCACATAGGTAACTTTCACAAATTGTCCTACCCCTTTAATTTTGAATTTTCTTTTGAAAAATGGCTTGAATTAGTTCACGATAGGATAATTAGTTGTTCTCAAGCAGCTCCGATTGACGTTTGGTTAATTAATACTGATGAAATATTAGATAATAAAAGATTACTTCAGCAACATTTTGGAGTAAGCTTTGATTCTTTTCGATCAAGTAGCCGAAATCATATGCCCGAAGAATTAGTTCCCTACCAACATAAAGTTGATCAAATTAATGCATTATTATCTAGCCTACCATCTTTTCAATTCATACCTAAAACAAACAATAACTGTTAACATGCAATCATCTTTTTCAAGCGTATACACCCCTCGATTTGTATGCTCAACCGAATGTGGATCGTCCTATAAATTTTTACACTTCATGACATACAAAACAGCCAAAACATCAATCCTTAAGAGTTATGATTTTACCGTAAACCAACGTATTATGGATTTCAATCAAGAAACATATTCTTTGTATCCAGGATATTTTACATTTACTTTCGTCCGTAATCCATGGGACAGAATTGTTTCTTGTTATAATTTTTTTCGAAGAAAACAAACGAACCTCAAGTTTCCCTGGACTGAAACATTTAAAGAATACTTTATGAATGATTTTAGTTATTTTATTAACAATATAACTAAAATAGACGATCAACATGTTTATCCTCAATTTTTATTATTTCCATCAACTATTGATTTCATAGGTCGTTTTGAAAATCTACAGCAGGATTATGATGTGGTTTGCGATAAAATTGGAATGCCATCCAAAAAGCTCCAAGTCTTCAACTCAACTCCTCACAAACATTACACCGAATATTACAATGACGAAACTGTCGGGATTGTTGCGGAACTATATTCAAAAGACATTGAATATTTTGGATATAAATTTGGAGAATGAAAATTTACACTTATTATCAAGATCTAGACTTTTCTGCACAACAAGAATTAATAGACTTATGGAAAATTAGTTGGTCACGACAAGGCTACGAGCCTATCGTTCTGCACTTAGAAGATGCAAAACAACATTCCTATTTTGAAGATTTCAATTTGGAAATGCGTAGAATTTTTAAAGAGATTGTAGGTAAAGAAATTACTAATTACGGAATGAGTTGTTGGTTTCGTTGGTTAGCTTATGCTAGTGTCAACAAGTCGAATGAAAAGTTTTATGTTAGCGATTATGATGCAATTAATATAAATTTTCCAATTGTAGAACCTAATGATAAATTAAATTTACTTTGCGGAAATTGTCCGTTTATTGCTAGCGGAACATCAAAACAATTTGAAAATTTATGTAAAGCGTTTGTGGAAATCAGTAAAAATCGATTGCAAGAACTCAAACACATAAATCGCTATGCTTGGTTTCATGACCAAAACTTTTTTATATATAATCACGAAATTTGTCAATCTAAAAAATATGATATTTTAATAACAAAAGATCAAACTAAATTTAGCGCTATACACGATACACTGCCATTAGTATGCCATGTTTCTCATGCAGCTGTAGAAAATTTTCTCAAACATAACTTAAATTACCAACAGAACGATCCAACACTAGCAAGAATACAGATAATTAAAGATATTTTAAAATTACCTCTTGAAGATAATTTAATCTAAATCATGATCAACATACAATACAAAGGAAGACTGGGAAACAATTTAATTCAATATGCAGCCGCATATGTGTTGGCAAAAAAAACAGGATTAAAGTTAGATGCACCTCATATAAGAAAGTATATGAACATAGGGCGACTTAAGACATCAAGTAGCACAAATGATATAATCGAAACTGACTTCGGATCAGTATTTGAAGTTAATTCTTTATCTGGTGAAAGCTTTAATGATTTTATAGAACTAACCGACAATAATTATTTTGAGCATCTAAAAAACCCAACTCCCAATAAAGGTTATCGTTTGAATGGTTTTTTCCAAGACGAAAGATTGATGGTTGATTATCGCGAAGAAATTTTAAATTTATATAAATTACCTAAATCAGATTTCATTCCCAATAAAAATGATGCTTTTGCTGCTTGCAGACTAGGGGATTGCTTAGTCAGGCCAAGAATATATTGCACAATAGATTATCTTGACCAACAACTACAAGTAAAGCGAGATTCATACGACGAAGTTTACATCACTAGTGACACAATAGATCATCCACTCTTAGTAGATTTGATAAAAAAATACGATCTTACAATTTATCAGAACGAACCATTAGATACAATTTTATTTGCTTGTAGATTTAATAATTTAATACTATCTGCTGGTAGTTTTAGTTATTGGATAGCATATTTAAGCGAAGCGACTAATGTAACAGTTTTCAACAATCAGACACAAGATTTAATGGTTGATCATACAAAACGAGATCCACTGCAACTACAAAATGCTTGGAACTATAACAAAGATGTCAACTTCAGTCTATAAACTCACAAATCGAGGGTTATGCTCTTCATTAAATAGTGTTCTTGGTTTATTCGAAGAGCAATTGCTTGGCGATAAAAAAACTATATACATAGACTCAAGCGGTAGTCCTTATTTTAAAAATGTCGGTTTTTTCGATGTATTTGAAAACAATCAGATTATTATTAATTCAATCACTGGAGACGAGATGTCTATTAGTGAGAAACATACTAGAAAATTCGCAACAAAACGATATCAAACATCAATCAAACCTACTTTAAATTATACTTCTGATTTTCATCAAGAAATAAAATCTATCGTTTCAGAATTAAATTTACCCAAATCATTCTCATGTTTTCATATTCGTCGTGGTGATAAAGTGGGTGAAAAATTATATGCTTGGACACAAAAAACTGGACGAACTGAATCGAAAAGGTTTGAATTTTGTGATTATTTCAAACATGTTGAATACAACCAAACAATTTTCATTATGACAGATGATTTCCGATGTATACAGGAAGCGCATGAATATATAAGCGATAACAACCTACCACACAAAATTTTATATTTAACCAACAAATCTCAAGATGGCCACTCTGAAACATTAAATATTCAAAATGACCGTAGTTATTCAAAACAAGAAGTTGTACAATTCTTCGCAGAAATTGAAATCGCCAAACTTTCTGCAGTTTTTGTCGGCACTCGCACTAGTAATGTGTATAGATATATAATGAATACTTGTACAACAAACACTCAATTTATTAGTCTAGATTAAATGAAAAACAAATCTGCTATATTGTACTCTGCATATGGAAAAGAATATGCTGCAGAAGCTCTTGATTTCGCTAGTCGCACCAGAGAATCTATTAATGGAGATATTAAACTGATTCTAGATACTGATCAAAATTTAAGCGAAAAAGATATTAAAAGCTCCCCATTTGACTATGTCAATACTTCAAGAAATTTTGAAAAATTCAAAAATACAGATTTAAAATACGGATGCAAGATTCAATCTATGATAGATTTCTGTAAACATGAAGATTTTGATAGATTTCTATTTCTTGACACCGATGCTTATATTGTTAACTCGAAAGCTTTAGAAGTCTTTGATCTTTTGGATCATTACGACATAGCTATGAGTCATGCACATATTAGGCACTCAAATTTGACCCCTCAAAAAACCCGTGGAAATATGGACCCACTCGTTCCATCATGTTTTCCTGAATTCAATACGGGTGTAATTCTTTTTAAGAAAAGTTGCGTAGGTTTTTTGCAGGAATGGTTAAATTTATACATGTCATCTTCTATCATACAGGAACATGACCAGCCTTCATTCAGAAGGGTTGCTTATTTTACAGACTTAAGGATAGCTACTCTACCTGAAGAATATAATTTTAGAAACGACCTAGAAACGCTTAGCAAATGGCATACACTATACATACGTCATCGCAGGCCTAGAAATTAATTTATATATTATACGATGAAAAAACACAAATATTATGGTCTCGGAGCTCGTAGCGAAAAATATAATTTTATTAGTCTTGATGAATATATTCATTTAAATTTCATCAAAAAACCTTTTGAAAATGGCTCTTTTTTAGAGTTGGGAGCTATTGACGGAGTGAAGTTATCTAACACTAAATTTTTTGAAGACAATATGGGTTTCAATCAAGGAGTTTTAATTGAAGCTGTTCCTGAACTTTTTAAAGAGCTTCAGAAAAACAGACCAAACTGTGAATGTTATAATTTTGCCATTCACAGCAAGTTACAATCTGTAGAGTTCTGGGTAAGCGGCAAGCATAATTGGGGAGGCTGCATCAATCAAAGTTCATGTAAAACTCATATTGATCAGTTTCACAATAGCGGAAAATTTGCAGGCCATAGCGAAGTAAGGTTACTTCCAGCAGAAAAGCTAGGTACAATCATTCAAAAAAGTAGTCTCAACTATATTGATTTTTGGAGTTTAGATGTTGAGGGCTCTGAATTAGAATGCTTAAATTCGATGGATTGGTCAATACCCATAGGATTGGTTTGTATAGAAAATGCATCGAATCGAGATCCAATTCATTCCATAATGATCAAACAAGGTTTTACGTTAATTCATCAACATGTTGGTGATGGGTTTTATTTTAATTTTGAATATTTTCGAAAAAATTTATTTTCCATCAACCATGATCAATCATCAACATAAATTTCTTTTTATACATATTCCTCGTACTGGAGGCACTAGTATCGAAGAACAATTTCAATACAATGAAGCAAAAGAAAAAAACAAGCATTGGAATCTAAACGACTGGAAAAATCAATTAAACGGTGAAGATTTTGATAGCTATTTCAAGTTTACTTTTGTTAGAAATCCTTGGGATATTCTAATATCTAAATATGTTACCAACTGGTATTCTCTAAAAGGTCCAGGGCCGAGCATTGGATACGAAAGCGGCAAAACTTTAAAATACTTTTTAGATCATTATAAGCCAGTTATTCATGAGCACGGTGATGGCTTGTTAGATTATTTTGATCCTAAGCAAATGGATTTCATTGCTCGTTTTGAAAATCGCAATAAAGACTTGGAATATATTTCCAATAAAATAGGATTTAATATCGACACTAATACAAAAAGAAGGGATCACAGGCACAAAAAACACTACACCGAATACTACGATGACGAAACTCGTGCAATCGTTGCAGAAAAACATGCCCGAGACATAGAATATTTTGGATATAAATTTGGGAAGTAAGAAATGATTAACCACGAATACAAATATTTTTTCTTACACATTGAAAAATGTGGTGGTAACACCGTTAGATCTGCACTTGATTTACCTTATGAAAAAACTGGAGATCATTTTCCATTAAAATATAAACTTAAAAATTTTAAACACAATCCAAAAGAATATTTTAAATTTACATTTGTAAGAAATCCTTGGAGCAGAATGGTTTCTGGTTATTTCTATTCTTATAGAAAACAACCTATAAAACCCTCATTTAAAGAATATGTAACAATGCTTCTTCACCGTCCAGTTTCTAAAGGCTGGGAAACACACATGAGCTGTTGGGATTATATTTTCGATGAAAATGCTACAACTACTATAGATTTTATAGGTAAAATAGAAAACTTTGAAGAAGATTTTAATACAGTCTGTGATAAAATAGGCATTTCAAGGCGACAGCTTCCGCACAAGAACAAAAGCAAACACAAACACTACACAGAATACTACGATGACGAAACTCGCGAGATCGTTGCAAAAAAATACGCAAAAGACATTGAATATTTTGGATATAAATTTGGATCATAGATTATGATTTTAGACATCAAACATATATTACATTTTCGTCACAATATAAAAAAATATTTAGCTTGGGATTGGAATGAATCTGTAGATAATAATTTATACATTCAAAAAGCATTAAAAGAATATCCCACAGTATTTGATCATTTCAAATTAGTTATTGCCCTAGATGAAAATTATATTAATGATGATGCTCCGTCAAATGATGTTTTTTGCATGGCAAAGTTAGTTAAAAATTTGCCAAACATTATCAAACACTCTACACTAAAGTCGTTTGGTAATCTTGTTTGTGCTGGTTGTGATGAAAACCTCAGTCTGAATTTGGATACCTTAGATCAAATTAAAAGTAAATTCAATAAGATATACTATGAAGCCAAAGACATAGAGTGTGATTGGGTGCAAACTATTCCTATGGGCATGATTATGGCTTATATGTTTCGCAATGGTGGAAATGGTGTTATATTGCCTCAAATTAATAAAAAGAAAAACAAAACAAAACTCATTGCAAGTGCATTTGGAAGCCAATATCCACGTCTTACTGAAAGAATTGCTGATAGATCAGAGTTAAAAAATTTCACATCTAATTGTGACTTTATGGAAGATATGTTTTGTGAACCTACCAAATATTACGAAAGACTTTGTGATTATCGGTTCTTCGCATGTCCGCTAGGAAATGGTATTCAAACACCCAAGATTTGTGAATGTATAATGTGCGAAACTGTTCCTGTGGTTACCAATCATGTTGCTCATCGCGAACTGAGAGATATTTATGGTTTGCCATTATTGATTGTAAACGAGTGGTCTGACCTTACCGAACAATTTTTAAACGAACAATGGAATTCGGTGTACTCTAATATAGACTGGGATGAACAAAAAAGTAAATTTTTAGTCAAGAATTTTAATAAATTATTAATATAAGTATTTACAGTTTTACACAATGATAAGTCACAAACATAAATTTATATTTATTCACATACCAAAAACAGGTGGTAGTTCAGTTGATTGTTTTTTTACAAATACATACCGCGAGGGAGGTTTAAAAACTAATCATAAACACTACACCGAATACTACGATGACGAAACTCGTGAGATTGTGGCGAAAAAGTATGCACGAGACATTGAGTATTTTGGATATAAATTTGGAGAGTAATTTAACCAAAGGAATGTAATATCATATGTAGAGAAAATATAAATTAAACTATAAACTTAATCTTATTGAATATTCAATCATTCATATTTAATTGGCGCAACCAATTTGAATCTACCCTTGAGATAGAAAAACAATTGCACAAAATTTTCGATCAAGTTAATGTAATAAATAGTGACGAACAGAACTATCGAGCATACTGGAAAAATATCGGCGAGCAAGCTTATTTTAATCAGCAATTTTTGACCTGCCTCGACCTGCACGATCCCGAACAAATACTTTTTCACATTCAAGGAGATGTATCTTATGACAATTGGGAAGGTATGGTCGATGACGCGCAATTCTACATGCATAAGTATCAAGCGGGCATATACTACCCAAAAGTAAAAAATGTGGAATGGTATGACGACGATATATCAACTATTCAAACGCTTCATGCAGAAGATGATAACATCAAATATGTCGCGACAGGCGACGAAACCGTTTGGTTCATTCATCCAAAAATAATTAAATATTTAAAAAATAACAATATAGATCGATGTTTTTCGCACAGCACCACTGGCTGGGGTTGGGATACCACATTGTGTTGCATATCTCACATGCTAGGAATGCCTGTCATTCGCGACAGCAATCACGATGTAGACCATCCCAAGAGCACCAATTACGACCTTCAGCTTGCATTTGATGAATACGATGAACTGAAGGATAAATTGCCCGCAGAAATAGCCTGGTACATTAATCACACAACGGTGACGGGCAAAAGATTCCTATTTAAAAAATATTTAAATCTAAATCAAATACCTCTTAAAAATTAAAATCGTAACCAAGGAATTCAATATCATCCTTTCTTAAGTCTGCGACAATATCTATACATTCCTGATCGTATGCTTCATGTATTTCTTCTGCTGTTTTTGTTTTCCTGAAATGGTTTAGCTTTTCGCAGGGTTTATTAATTTTTTTGCAAATTCTTTGCCATCCATATTCTAGATTTTCGTATCTCACAATTTCATCAACCGCGACATTATCGTTAATCAGTAAATAATCAACTTGATTTCTTAGCGTTCTGTTTTTGTTTTTTATTTGCGGCGTGGCTGACTCTTTTAAATATTGCTTAAAATCCATGTGTCTATGTTTTAACTGAAATTTTACCATATTATAGTATGACAGTTCCTTCTCCCAAGGGTTCCTTACAATACTCCATTTAAAATAATTGTCGAACTCAAAGGGCGAACTACTTTTTAGCTCGTGAGCTAATAAATGCTTGCCCGCAGTTCTTTCTATAAATTTTCTTGAATTGGGGAGTGTTTCCACAAAGCCAAACATAGACTCTACAGAAGTTCCTGCTGTTTTTGGAATATGAATGAATATTGTTTTATATTCATGAGATATCATGGAATTAGTTACACTTTAATGTTGACAAATTCCTTGGAATGCATTATTAATAGTATTATGATTAAATTAAGTGTAAGTATTTTAATTTTGGCCACCCTCTCTTTATACGGAGGAGGAGGTTGTAAATTAAGCCAGATTGTATACATGTGTCCAGATCCGCCTAAGGGCCTTGAAGCGCCTTCTGACCATCTAGATTGGTATGAAGGCGAGTTGGGGCCGTGCAGGTATTTAAACCGAGGAGTTCGTCCAGGCCCCTTGCCAAGCATTCAATTTGGTGATGGTTCAAAGATGTCCATACGTTCTTTAGCTACAGATAACGCAAAGACGCTCAAAATATATCAAAAATTATATTATGATAGTTTTGCTAAAAAATATAAATATACAATCAATGAAGCAATTCGCTTAAAGTCATCGACTAATCTTGAGTTATTTTTGCGCCATTATGAAAAAGAGGCAAAAAAAGCGAATGTTGAAATAAAAATAACACGAATAAGCCGCTACGAATATAACATTGAGGGTCATGAGGATCTACCTAAACCCCGAGTCAAATGGTCTAACCCTTTTGACAAGATGATAGAGGGCAGGGTGCAAATTGAAATGAAAGAAGATTACAAAAAAGTCTCACTTGCGACAAAAAAAGCAATGAAAGGAAAGAGACGGAATGAAATTGCAACTGCTATTGAACAAGCTTGGGAAGAGCATTTAACTAATAAAAAATACCTTATTTCCTATTATGATTTAGCTCAGAAGGAATTGCATGACAAACGCAAAGCCGAAGAACAAAAAGACAGAGAAGAAAAAGAAAAGGAAAAAATTGCCAGAAAAAAGCTAGCCAACAAGACGGTATCGCAAAAAAAAGAAGCTTCAAAGCAAGAAGACATCCGTACATTTACGAACAAAAGTGGCGCCGAAATAAAAGGGCGCTTAGTGGGCGTGGCTTATTTGAAAAAAGCAGCTGTGCTTCGAATTAATCGAGATGAAAGATTGTATGTTCCAATAAGTTTATTTTGTGAGTCTGACTTAGAATACATAAAAGCTTGGTGGAGAAATAATTCATGAAAAAGAAAGAGCCTAATACTATATTATATAATTTTAGAATTCAATATAATGCAGGAGCTGATTGCGCACAAGTAAATAATTACCATTACTACAGCGCTGAAACTGCCGAGCAAGCCTTATCTTATCATTACAAAATGATTGAAAAGCGTCAGCTAGTCATGCAGACTCTATCGATTGAAAGATATAATCATTATGCTAAGAAATGGGAAGATTATAGTCATTTAATTAATCAAGAGGTTTAATGATATACATTCCAATATTTTTACTTAAAATTTTAATTTGCTTCATTAATTCTAATTTTTTTTCTCGACTTTTCATTCTTTTTGCCCTATCATATAAATCTAATATAAAATCACTAGTAATCTGAGTTTTAACAATCCCTTTCTTCATAAATATGAATACACAAATACAAATACATTCAAGCCAAATAATATACTCCGAACATGATGTAGATGAATGCTTTGAGTATAAAGATGGAAGTGGCAGAGTACCCGATGGAGCTGCTGTAGGATATCTAATAAAAGCGTTTCCTGATGATAAGCATTTTTCTAAATTAGTATTATTTGATGATGTTGTATATAGTTTTTACAGCCATGATTATTGGAACAACTACGAGCTTGAAAATGATACTGATAGGGTCGTTTTAGGATGATTGCATTTCGAAACAATAAACCCGAAGGCGAAGATGATTTTACCTCGAAGCTTCAAAAGCTTTTAGATATTATCAATCAAGACAAAGTTTTGCCTCAAGATTTCAACTTTGATGAATTAAATAAAATAAAAATTGGAGAACTGTATAGCGCAGTTTCCCTAGTTGACATCAACGACATTATATATAGCGCATTATACGATAATGACAATGACTCAATTGATTTAACTATTTACAAAAACCCCAATAATAGTATGGATATGACAATAAATAATATTAACGATGGACTGTAAAGATCGAATAAATTCAGAAAAATGCTACTCTAATAAATTAACATTAATAAGACCAAAATTATTATCTTATGTTCGCTCCAAAGTTCATGATTCACATCAAGCTGAAGATATAGTACAAGATGTTTTATTGATTTTATCTAAAAAAGCGAATGAATTTAAGCCAAATAAAAGCTTTTATAATTGGGCTTTTAAAATATGTCACTTCCAAATAAGAGCTTTCTTAACTAAGTCAAAAAGAAATAAAGTTTTTAATTTTGAAGACCCCGAACTAATGTCCCCAGACTCATTGGGCTACTTTCATAGCAAGATGCCTTTTCAGAATTTAATTCAAGACGAAAAAGTATCCATTAAGAAGCAAATAATGTCAGTTTTAAGCAAGCTAGAGAAACAAGTTTTTTCTCTCTCGATGGATGGGTGGAGCTCTACTGACATAATTTATAATTTAAAAATAAATAAAAACATTTATCATACTACTAAATCAAGAGCTTTAAAAAAAGCGAAAGCTCTGTGTGCAAATAAACATATAACTAATTATAAAATATGATACAAATAGAAGACGCAAATAATGAAACATATCACATTAACCCAAAGCAAGTGATATATGTTAAAGAACGCATGAATGGCATGGAAAAAATATGGAAAATACTATTATCAAATGGCGAAATATTGATGACAAAAAATCAACATGGAGCAGAATGTATAATTAAATCTATTAAAGTTAAAACTAGATAACCGCCACTTTAGCTCAGATGGTAGAGCAGCTCACTTGTAATGAGCAGGTCGTCGGTTCGATCCCGACAAGTGGCTCCAATTTTAATCTTTCTATTTTAATTCTTCAATAATTTTCTTTTTTTCCTCTTCTGATAGCTTGGAGTATTGTTTTTGAGCTATTATAAAAGCTGACCTCACTCTTTTTGATGGATTTGGCTCAAAGCCTTCATCTTCCATTATTTTAAGTATTAAATAATTAATAATTTTATTTTTCATCGCTTATAAAATAATATTAAAGATATGTTCTTGATTTGGATATTTGCTAAATTCTATTATTTCATTGCTTTGAGGCTCAAAGACATACCAACCCCTAGTTGTGAATATTAAATTCAACATATGCATTCCTCCACTTGGTATACCTCCAAATTCATGAACTTGATTAACAGAAATAAGAGCTACCGCAGGTTCATTTTTTGATTTGCTTTTGTAACTCGCTACACTCATCAATGATTTATACATCATCGCAAAATTATCACAATCTAAATTTTCTTCTTGGTCAATTGGCATAATCCCATTATTAAATTTAAGCTCTTTAAACCAATTATTGAATTTTAAAAGAAAATAATAATCTACAGCTTGATATTGGTTATCTAATAATAGTATTTGAACATCACTAGGCACACTAATTGGCTCCCAATTAAAACCTCTTTGTTGTCCAAAATGATATGCAATATTTGAACGCTCAATTAAAAATAAATTGTTTTCTTGCGTTCTAGGAATTTCATCAATTTCATCAAAAGTTGTTTGACCACACGAAGACCATCCAAAAATGCCCACGCACAATGCGAGCATACAAAAATGTTGTATTACTTTTCTCACCTTACAATTATTTACACAAAAAGCTTGACTTTATCATTAAGTGTACTTAATATGAAGTTTCTTATTAATTAAATTACCAAATAAAATATGAATACTGAATACATTAAATTAACTGATCTCTGGAACGATGGCGAATATGCTGAACTTGGACATATTATTCAAGAAGAGCAGTGGTCTACTCAAAAAGTAGCTGAATTCTGCGCTTACTTCGCCAAATATTTAGGAGTTAACCAATTAAATATTCTTCATAAATTCCTTTAATGGATGCCTTAGATTTAGCTTGGGATACATTTGATTTTCACTCTATTGAGATTGCAAAGCTAGAGCAATTACATTTAGATAATATGAAAAACATTCGGTCTTTATTGAAAGAAGAAATTGACCCACCATATTCTAAGCGAATCAAAATAAAGAAAAGCTCATTAAAATGTTGCGATCAAATTATTGTTAGTTACAAAAAGCAAATCTCATCCATTGAAGATGTCATCAAGATATACAATTCGGGTATTGATATTCCCGAAGAAAGATATATCGAGACAGAGTTTTTAAATGAACTGAAATTACTGACCGCAACACTAATGTATGAAATGGCAAATTATAAAGAAGAAATAAATAAACTTTTAAGTTGACAACTTATTCACCATCCGTTAATGTGATTACTATGAATACAAAAAGAGGAAGACCAAAAGGATATAATCCATATACACAAATTAGTTATGAAGAACTCGCTGATTGGGTCGGGCGCAAAACCAAAGTGCCTGTTTCCAAAAAGTGGCTTCAATCTCTCATGGGAGATGATTTTAGGGATGCGACTGAAGACACTATGATTGAAGAGTCTGCATCTGAACCTTCTGAGGATTCAACTCCAAAGATTGATTTCACAATAAAGCAATTATAAGTTTGACATTCCCTCAAAATAGTCTAGTGTTTACATTATGAACAATACAAAAAATTATTTCGAAGATTTAGTGGGTCAATATGCGGTCAAAAAAAAGCTGTCTTTTTATATTGATGCATTCAATAAAACATCTCAAGCCCCATTTTTATTAATGGCGGGAGCTAAAGGTTTAGGCAAGACAGAGTTTGCTCAAAATTTTGCGGCAAACCTTCATAATGCGAATGGAGAAAAGCGAGCTTTCTTAGAGATTAACTGCTCGACAATCAAAAATAATACCGCCTTCTTTGAGCAGTTAGGGTCTACAATTGTCAATAATGATATTACTATTCTCTTTGATGAATGTCATGCCTTGCCTAAAGATTTAACTATGGCTTTCTTGACTATTTTTAATTCAGATACGAGTCATACAAAAAGTTTTACATGGGAAGATTCTACTTTTAATTTCAATTTCAAGCGTCAAACTTTCATTTTCGCTACAACTGAAACTGACAAGATTTTTCCTCCACTTAAAGATCGCTTAACCACTATCGACTTTGAGCCTTATTCTACGAATGAGTTGGGTCAAATTATCGAGCTTTGCGCTCCCGACATTACCATAACTGATGAATGCCTTGAGGTCATCGCAAGCACTATTCGATGCAATGCAAGAAGCGCAGTCAAAAGATCCAAAGAAATTATGCTTTACTGCAAGTCGAGAGATGTTGATGTTTTTGGTTTAAAGCATTTTGAGGACTTGAGTGATCATGTCGGAATCTTGCCTTATGGTTTAACTCATACAGAAAAGCAAATTTTATTAGCCCTGCAAGATTGTCGCTCTGCTACCCTTACAGGTTTAGCCGCAAAAATTGGCATGAGTAAAACTGCTTTGCAAAGAGATCATGAATTATACTTACTCAATCGTAGCTTGATAGAAATTGATGGCAAACGCAAAATCACTAATCATGGTCTTGAAATATGTAAATCATTATGAGTAGAGATGAAATTCAAAAATTGAGGTTAGAGGTTTACGCTTTGTGGTATCACTCGAGAGGTGAAGATAAATTAACATATCAAAAAATGTTAGATTTAATTGATCATGCTTGCGAATTGAAAACTTCACTAAAATCTGTTAGCGCTTTATTCTCCGACTTGCTATGAAACTTAATAATGAAGAGAGGCATATTTTTTTAAAGTGTGCTGAAGAATTAAATGAGCTTTCTGTAGAATTATTGCAGAGCGTAAATAAACTGCCAAAAAATAATTGGGGCAAAATTTGCGATGAAATAAAAGATGTAGAAAAATATTTAAAATTATTAAAAGAAAATTGTAAAAATCACAATTAATTATATTATAATATGTGAGCTTTTGGGAAATGTGCAAAAAACATAATTGGGGCTTGACATTAATTATATTATTTATTATAATGTGGGTTTTATGGATATGAATGAAGAAATTACAGAAGGCGTATATTACACTAGGGGATACGATAAAGGTTACGCCGATGCGATGGAGAAGCTTGCTTTGGATTTAGATAAAGTGTATCAACAAGGTTATGATCAAGCTCTTCAAGATTTGCAAGAAAATTTAAAAGAGATAAATGAAATAAATGAAAGCATTAATATGTAGTATTATTTTTTTGTTTTGTGGTTGTGTAGGGAAATACTCATCTTTTTCATCCTACCCTCCGCCTCCGCCTCCGCCCAATATAATCCCCGATAGTGATCCGCCCAATTATATTCCCGATCTAAAAAATATTCAAATTAACGCATTACCTTCCCCTTTTAATATGAATGGAAAGTTGCCTTTCGCGGTATGGGTTGATGGGAAAAGGCTTCCAATGAATTCAAAACAATCCCAAATGATTGTCAAAACTTTAAATATAAAATTCGTAGAACCAAAAAATACCGCTGAAATACACAGGGGTGAAGGATGGTTATACCCAAAGCCGATTCATGCGAAGCAAAACCTTAATAATTGAAAGTACAGATAAGAAAAAGCCTTTGCTCGATGATTATAGCGATACAAGCATTGTTCATTGCAGAAATAGTTTAATTCTTCAAAAAGCTTTGGATTGTGACCTTATTGAGGGTCAGTATAAACTTGATGAAATTTTAAAAAACCAATATGATGTCATCATTTGCTGTTATGCGTCGCCTTATGCCCCAAACATACCCTACAGGGAGATATTACACAAAAACCCGAATGCGAGGCTTATATGGCTCGTAAATGACCATGACCTAGAAGACAATCAGCTACTTCGCTATGCCATAATTGAATTGGGTAAAAAATATCATATGATATGTAATAATCCAAGAAAAGGCTATCGTCATTGGATTCTCGGTAAAAAAATTAGAGATGCAGAAAAAAATATTTTAGGCACATTAAATCAATACATTACAAATTGGCTTACTACTAATTTAAATTCCCTTATCATGGATCGTTCTTGTATTTTTGATTCTGAAGTAGAAAAAGATGGTATTATTTATTACGGCACTTTTAGGAAATGGCGTGCAGACCACTTTACGCATCATCTTCAAAAAGGAGTAACCTGTTCTTCATCAAAGAAACATTGGAAAAAATTTGAAGCAATAGATTGCAAGTGTGAATTAATAAATAAATTATCTTGGGAAAAAGGTAAAGAAGATTTGCGTAAATATAAATATTCTCTTTATATTGAAGATCAACATACTCATGAAAATTTTGCTTTTCTCGCCAACCGATATTATGAAGCATTAATGTGTGATGTTGTTGTTCTCTTTGATCATCATTGTAGAAATACAATTAAAAAATCTAAATATATTATTCCTGAAGAATTTGTAATTCCCGAAGATTCTAATATAGCGGAATATAGTAAAACCTTAGATTATAATAAAATGTTAGAAATTCAAAAACAAAACATAGAAATAGCATTTCAAGATAAAGAAAATTGTATTCAAGAAATAAAAGATTTCATTTATTTTGCTCTTGATCAAGTGTAATAAAATGAATGACAGAAAAACAACTACTTTTGAAAATAAATCAGCAAGAAAAACAAATTGCTGATCTTTATGCATTAATTGATACTTTGCAAACTAATTTACGCACGGCTACTAATTATTTAAATGAAGACGATAAAGAAAAAGTTGTAAAGGTGCAAAGTTATAAATGGTGCATGAATTGGAAACAGGGTGACGAAAAAGAAGTGTAAAACAATATGTGGAACTTTGCAATAATACTCCAGCGGTTAAATGTTTTTTAAGAAAATCTTTCGTCTCCGATGATGAAGATATACCCGAATTTTTAAATTGCATAATTTTCGGAGTTCATACAATTAAAAATCAAGCTATGACTTTTATAGCTATGATTGAAAATGGTGCAGTTTATACCAAATTACCTCTACACGCTTTTTGTTGGCGCAAGGAAGCTCCACAAAGAGATTTATCATTCTTAATGACTTACGACTCATTTAGTTATTCCAATAGTGTTATTGAGTATGATTATTTAAAATATATGAATTGTCAAATTATTGGTTCGGACAAAAAAATGTATCGGGGACAATATATGTTCACCCTTGAACCATATGGTTCTGATCGGGCGGAAGACCCAAGATTTTATAAGCCTTTTCATTTTATTAAATTAGAAGAAGGCAATTTTGCCTCTCAACCAACAAATAAGATAATATGGGAAGATCATATTGTCAATAGTAATATAAAATTTATACCTAAACCTAATACTGAAATATATAATGTAGAATGAAAATATTTTACGATCATGTAATTTCCAAGCAAGCCGATATAGATTTTAATTATACTTTAATTTCTTCTTGGGTTGATAGTGGAGAAGAAGATGAAGCGTTAGAAAATGGTTGGTTGCCTACATATTTTTATACGGACGATTGCGAATTTGTCAATGAAAGTGAAGCAAATAAGCGTCAAATCTGGTGTCAATTAAGAAGTGCGCGCATAAATTGTGAAAAATTCCGCGCTAAAAATAAACATTTAAAAGCATTAAAATTAGGAAATTTTGAATATAAAGTATTAAAAGCGGAAGAAGTGATTAAAGATTTCAACTTACAATCTACATTATATCAAATCTATAACAAATATGTTACATATAAAAATTACAAAGATATATTAGATAAAGATGGTTTTTTAAAACACATTATAGATGATAGTAGTCATTTTATTTTGTTTATTTTAAATGACCAAATAATAGCTTGTACCGCTATGCAACAATTCGGCAATAGTTTTATTTCGGGTTTGTTCTTTTGGGATTATTTAAATAAAGAATTATCATTAGGGAATTTATCAAATCATTTAGAGGTCGAATTATCAAGAAAATATGGATTTAAATATTTATATATTGGTGTTTATAGTGAGATACCTTCTCAATATAAATCCTACATAAAAGGAATTGAAGTTTGGACGGGAAGAAAATGGATGTCAAATAAACGACAATTAATAAATATTGCACAAAACGACTCAAAAAGCGAAAACTTAAAAGATTTTGTAGATTACGATAAATTTCAACAATTATTAGAATTTTAATATGAAAAAATTATGGTTAATATGGGCAAGAACATTAGATCATCGGGTAGGCAGAACTGATGATGACGAACCCGACATTCCAATTCTTTCTTTAAAAGATGCGCAAATAAGTTTATTAATAAGAACCATTATAGTCTTGACAAATATGATAACTTGTGGTTTTATAGTAGCGAACATAATTAAAAATTGGTAAATGAAAAATAAAGCTAAATTTGTAGAAAAACGATGGGGGCATGAAATATGGTTCGCAAATAATGAAAAAGAAAATTACTGCGGTAAAGAATTGTTTATCAAGGAAGAGTGTCATACCTCAATGCACTTTCATGTGAAAAAACATGAAGTTTTCTATATACTAGAAGGTCAACTTTATCTTGAGTTAATTGATACAAAAACTGGCGACACTAGCCACATTATATTAGGCAAGGGCGACAAATATGAAATAGAGCAAGGTCAACCTCATCAACTTATTGCCCACAATGGATCAGTAAGACTAATTGAAGCAAGCACATTTCATGAGAATTCAGATTCATACAGAATATATGACGAATTAAGATGAAAAAATACGATCAAATCAATCAAGAAATATTAAAATCTTTGCCTAATCCAAGTAAAGGTGCTTACGAGATAAAAGTTAAAATTCCCGAATTTACTTTTCTTGGAGTTAAGGGGCAACCCGATTTTGCTAACGCATATCTTAGTTTTTATCCAAAAGATAAAATAATAGAATTAAAAAGTTTAAAGCAATATGTTTTTCAATTAAGGGACATCGTAGTTTCTTATGAAAGATTAATTAATATCTTTTATGATGACCTAATGAAAGTTTATGAACCCGAACGATTAAGAATAGTAATGGTGTTTAATCCAAGGGGAGGCATATCTTCAAAATTAACTATTGATTCTGATTGGTCGGCTAGGGGAGGCTTTGAGAAATTTAAAGATTGGATTGAAAAAGAAGAAGAATGGAATGTCACTATGTGATGGATGAAAAAAACCTACCCGACAATTATGTTCCCAATGCCCATTCCTTGCCTTATGCTAGTGATCTAGGCGCTCCTGTCATAAAACCCGACCATAGTCTTGGGGGTTGGAAAGTTGGAGCAGTACATACTGCAAATAAGCATTATGAAGAGCGATTCAATAAATTAAAAAAAGAATTTGAAGATTTAGCTGAAGATTATAAATGGAACGAGATAATTTTTAATGCCGAAATGCGATTTAAGCCTGTCATTGGTAAGGGGTATCATCTTTATCAGAAAGAAAATGGTAAATTTTACTTGACTTTATTCGCTCCACATGAGAGAATGAGTAATGATGAAGGCTATCAAGGCAAATTTAGATTAAATTATGATAATAGATGGGAACAAATAAATGAATGATTATATGTTATATACTGCTATAATTACGGCAATGATTCTTTTTTCAATTACAATTTATAACTTGTGGAATAATGATGGAGAATAAATTTATTAGAAACATAGCCCAATAAATAAAAACATCATATCAACAATAATTTCTCTTTCAAGAAAAAATAAAAAAAGAGAAACTATTATATATAAATTTCTCTCCAATTCTTTATCGATCATTTATTGAAAAATAGTATTGAACCTATCGCAAATATAACATAAGCGCAAAGGCAGAAATTCCAAATATCTATAATTAAACTCACTTATCTAATTTCTCAAATATTTTGATAACATCAGTTCTTCGATCTTCTAATAATTTTGTTGTTTGATTCCACCGCTCTGCATCTCGTGCGCTATTTTTTGCTAAATCAATTTCCATTTGTTGAATTCTTTTGCCCAATCTATCAACTTTCACGCTTTCTTTTTTTAGAAAAAATGCTACCATAGATACCATCATTCCCAATGCGATTAATACTATTTTCTCGATTTCCATATAAATATTTACACAAAAAGCTTGACATTCAAATTTAGATAGCTTATTCTTAGATCATGCCAAACACAATATTAGGACTCACTTGTATTAGCGAACAACTTAAAGAAAAAGATAAGAAGAAATATTCTTTTCGCACTATGACTCGCAAAAGATTCAACGATCTCTGTGTAAAAGATGGTAGGAATGAAGCAATTCAAGAGCTATCTGAACGGATTATTCACAATGTTATTGTTACTCAGTATATTCTTGAGCATTGTAATAAGTCAAACATTAAGCATTACCGCCTTAGTTCTGCTCTTTTTCCTTTGCTCACCGATCAGACTTTGGAATTATCTCTTGAAGATTTACCGAACCAAGGCAGAATAAATGAAGAGCTTAGACTTGCGGGTCTAATGGCTCAAACTTTAGGCATTTCTATTGGTTCTCATCCCGATCAATTCAATGTCTTAGCTTCGCCAAACAGAGAAGCAGTCAAGCGCACGATAAATGAGTTAAATTTTCAAGCTAGTATTCTTGACAAACTAGGTTTACCTCAAGACCATACTGCGCCAATGAACATTCATATTAATTATTCACCAAAAGAAGACGAAACACTAGAAGTTGTCGCCACTAGATTCTTTCGCAATCTTTCTATGTGTGATAAAGGTGTTTATAATCGTTTGACCATCGAGAACGAAGACAAAGGTTTCTTCAATGTAGATAATTGCATTAAGTTTAGCGAGTATTTATTTAACACATTCGGGGCGAATATTCCTGTCTGCTACGACAACCTACATGATTTTTGCAATCCATCAGAAGATCATAATGTTGCATTTCAAGCAGAGCGTTGCGCTTACACATGGGTTAATCAAGGAGATGGTGACAACAATTTCATTGCGCCTGTCTTTCATTGGTCAGAAGGTAAGCCCGAAAAACCTCGTTCTCATGCAGATTATTTTGCTTTAGGCAATATTCCACCTGTGATTGCCATCGAGCCAAATAAGGAAGCTAAGTGGGAATGCGAAGTAAAACAAAAAGATAAAGCCATTGAGTTGTTATACAAAAACTTATCAATATAGTGAATCTACAAAATATAAAAAACGAAGCTGAAAGAAAATTTGCCCAATTATGTATTAATCGCAAATATAAATTATTGCGTGCAACCCGAAATCAAGATATTTATGAGCATTGGGATTTTAAAATAACTAACCCAAAAACAAAAAAATCTTCCCTCGTTGATGTTAAAGGTGCAAAAAAAATAAATCGCTCAGATTTTAAATTGGATTATAATATAGCTTGGCTAGAACTTCAAAATGTTAGGGGCGAAAAGGGTTCGCTCAAAGGTAAGGCTGACTTCATTGCTTTTGAGCAAAAAAATCATTTTTTAATAGTCAAAAGGATCGATTTACTTGATTGGATCGAATCTAAAGCCATTAAACTCTTTGTTACTCAGTCTAGTAAGGCAAAATACAGATATTACCAACGACCAGGCAGGAAAGATATAATTACTCTCGTAGATATAGCTGACATAAAAAAAGATTTAAAACATTGGAATCTTCTTGACAAATCAAAATCTTTACTTTAAGTTGCTTAGGATGGATACATTAACAGATAATATTGAAATCATCGAAGGCAACTTACTCAAGATGCACTTTCATGGGTTGGATTACATTGCTCATTCTTGCAACACACGCAATGTGATGGGTGCAGGTATCGCATTAAGTATCAAGCACACTTACCCCGAAGCATACACGGCTGATTGCCATGCAATGATGGAAGGAGATAATAAATTAGGTTGGTATAGCTTTGCATGGACTGATGCGACTCAAAGCAAGGGTATATATAATATGTATACTCAAAGCACTATTGGCACAGGTAGAGAGGTTAATTACGAGGCATTCTATAATGCCTTGTATAATGTTGCTGATCATATTGAATGGCAAGATAAGCATGATGACAAGACTTCTGTTTTTGGCTTGCCCTATGGCATTTCTTGTGGTCTTGCAGGGGGTAGTTTAAGAATCATTAATTCTATGATCCACGAAATTTTAGTTGACAGAAGTTTTAAAACCTATATAGTTAGATACCATGAATAGATTTGAATTAGAAGACGCAATGAGTGATCTTTATCAAGTAGGTAATGATATAGAAACAATTATATATGCTATTGGAGACTCTCCTGTCAAGCATACTGAAGACCAACTATTAAATATGTTGATTGGCATGAAGCAAATGCACGAAACTCGCTATCAAAAAATGTGGAATATATTTGAACAATTAATTAAAAACGGAACAATATCAAACAATAATGTAGAAGGCATCCAAAATGATTGAGACATACGAAGCTTGGAAAGTAGACAAAAAAGTAGCGCTTGAAATAATGGATTTAGCATTGGCGCACATTAAGAAAGTAGAGCTTAACCCCGAAGTCCAAACAGATGGCGATAATTTCGATTATTGGAATAGCTACAAATTAGAAGATGGCAATTATGTAGATTACAATATTTATTGTGGAGACGAGTGGTGCATACTTAAACAAGATGGTTCGGGGGAATATGAATATACTGATCCTAGCACTTGGTCTTGGGATGTTTGCGCTTATGCAGTTGATCCACCCGATGAAAACAATAATTATTATCAAATAAATACAGACAAGGGACAATATTTATTTAGTTATAACAAAGAAGGAAATGGAAAGGTGGAATTTGAATGAAGACATTGCAATCTGTAATTATTGATGGTATTGAAAAATTTTTAGAGGAGAATGGTTTTAAAACATCTTTTCCCCCAAATATATCAGATCGACAAATTCAAGCTGACTTATCTAAATATATTGCAAAAGAAATTAGTATTTATTTAGGTAGGGATTAAAATTGAAAAAATTATTAAATAATATTTGTGGTTCAATTATTCGAACTTTTATTTATAATAGTTATTTTATTCTTGAGTTATTTGTTCTTTTTCTATTGACAGCATTGGTTGTTTCTGTTATATAATAAGTTATGGAAGAAGACTTGATTACTGATTTTATATTTATAGCGTTTTGCTTGGGTTTAGGGGTTGCGCTATTAAGTTCAGATTTTCTTTACTTAATGATTGACAATGTTTACTCTTATGTATATGGTAGGTAGTTATGAGCGGAGAAGGATTATTAGTAAGTTTTAGAAGAACGAAAGCGACTACAAAGTCTAATGGCGAACTCCTTGAAGAGTTCCAAAAGATTATTTATAATAGTCGAGTCATGAAGCACATGAAGTGGTACGGCAAAGCCCACAGCGTTGACATACTAGAGCATGGTGACGATAATCGACCAAAGTTTCAACAAGAATATGTCGCAATCAAAGATACTTTTCAATTTGAAATTAGCGTCTACAATTCTTGGTATAAAGATGCTGATCTTTATGAGTCGCATGAAGTAGAAGATAGTTTCGTCTCTCTTGCTAGAAAATTTGCAAACGAAAATGCTCTTATGTATTTCCCTAATGGTTTTCCTGCCGAATGGATAGAGCAAGAAATAATTGATGGAGAAAAACATTGGAATCATTATAATGTAAAACCCGATGATAAAAACATTGACAAAATATGCGATGTTTGGTATCATTATGGAATAATGAAACTACAAGCATTTGACGAAGAACTTGAATCTCAACTTTTGGACGAGGCTCAAGAAAAAATCAAACAATTAATGGAGCATAAGCATGAGTGTGAATATCAAAGATAAAAATGCAAAAATAGGAGAAGAAGGATGGTTTAGTTGGCTTACAATTAGGCAAGAAGATGATGAAGACGAATTGTCTGCACCAATTATGTGGTTAGATGATGGTTCAGAAGATGATCTTTTTCCATCTGATGATTTAAATATTGATTGGGTGGAAGAAATGGATAAAGAAGGCGCGCCAATCATAGATGGTGATTATTTAGGTAGAGATATTTGCATTGAAGTAACTTGTCCATCGAAAAACCTTGACAAGCGCAGGGCGGTAGGTTATAATATAGACTTTAATTGGAACTAATTATGAAAATATCAATTACAACAAATAATAAAGTATTCAGCGTCGAAGATGAGCTTGGCTTTGATTGCACAGATATTCATCAAGCGGTAGAAATGTTCAAGGGTCTGCTTGTGTGTGCAGGATTCCATCCTACCAATGTAGATGATGCTTTTAATACCGATTATGCATGGTTTACAGAAGAAGAAAGAAATGATAATATGCAAGGTCATTTAAGTGGCTCAAATAAAATAGTAGAAGATTGGTACAAAGAATGCCAAGGTAAAGTCGAAGATATAAAAGCAAACGAGAGAATGCAAAAAAGAGTTCAAGAGTGGCAAAATAATATGTATAAACCCGACAAACCCGAAGAAAAGGATATTTTTTCGTGATGGAAGTTTTTGAAAAGTTTAGCAGGGTAATCTCTTTTACTTTTGGATTGTTAATTTTTGTATTAGTGGTTATTTTGATATGCGCTTAATAGCGAGTAATATATTATATTATTGTGGAGATTTGGTTGGCAGGTTTTTGTATTTTGATTGTTTTGCTTTTCTTTATCCCCTTTACTCCCGAATAATGATTTTAAGTTCCGAGCTTGACAAGCGTGGAAAAGTATGGAAAGATATAAATAAATGAAAACATTACATAATACAAAAAATTGCAATTACAGAAGATTTTTGCACAAAAAATTAAAGCACGGCAAAATAAGCGGTAAGTTTTATAAATTTGTTTGCAGAACTCATCCTTATCGCATCACAACTCGCAACATACAATTAATTGTTGGGCAAATCCTTGATGGCAGAATGACAGAAGATAAAGCAATTCGCTTATTGCAACAAGATACTCAAGAATTGAAGTATCAACAAGAACTATACAAGTCAAATGTAGAGCGCAAAAAATAAAACATTTAAATGATAAAAAAATTAATAGCAATTAAAGATTTATTTCAAGGGATTGGGATGTTTTTTATCTTGATTTTTCTACAAATATGGTATATAATAACAGGAAATGAATAAAGAACTATATAATATGTTGCGAGCTTCTGCGGAAGCTGATATTGCTAAAGCCAAACTTAGCCTTAGTTTGCTAAGTCAAATGCCTGTTGGCATTGGAGATCATTCAACAGGTGATTTTTACAAAAATGCCGAAGAGGCTCTCGCCTTACTTGACGATGGTCAAAGTCGGCTTGAAACTTTAAATCAATTTTCTCAAGAATTAGATGATGAAGCAAACGATTCTTAAAGTATTAGAGGAAGTCGCTTGTTCAGATACAGGTTCTTGTCAAATAAATTTACAATCTGAAAGTGCGAGAGAAATGATCGCAAATAAACTAGAACCTGCGATCACGCAATTGATTCAAGAAGAAATATCTGAAGCCATTGAACAAGTTGTATGTTGTAGAGGAGATCGTCATGGATAAAGGTCATCTACAATCAGAACTTCAAAAATTAATTTCAGTCAATAAAAGTATTTGCAATGAGGTAATGGAAATAGGGGAGCTTGAAGATTTAGAATTAATTCAAAATAAATTAGGCGAAACCATAGAACAATTAACTTTTTGGTTTGAACAAAATAATGAGGAAAGATTTTTTTATGAATTAAAACAGCACCTTCAATGGATGCTTAAAGAATTTTCATAAAACTCTTGACAAAAACTTTTTCTTTAGGTAAAGTGGTAATATGAATAAAGATTACCAAGCATTGCAATCTCTTGAAAGAGTAGAATTATTAAAAGAAAACATTAGTGAATTCAACCCCGAAGCATTGCTCGCAGATGGGCTTGATGATGCTTTAATTGGTTATAGCACCAAAGGTTATGCGATCTACTCTATAACTAAAATCATTAATGTGCTTATGGAAAGAGACGGCATGAGTGAAGAAGACGCAAGAGATTTTTTTCATTTTAATATTGACAGCGCTTATGTTGGCGAATATACTCCCATCTATATGTACGAGGAATGAAATTATGAAAACTACACAACTAGAAGTTAAAGAAAATATTGATGGTGAATTGTATTTTGATTTGCCCGATGACTTGCTTAATCGCTTGGGTTGGTCAGAAGGTGATGATATTAAATTTGTCGAGCAAGATGGTGGATTTTTATTAAAAAAAGTAAAATATGAAACAATTTCTCTTGACATTGAAGATGAAGATTTGTTAAAGTACATGATGTTCGCGCATGAACAAAATATAACATTCAATGAATTATGTCAAAATGCAATAAAGGAAAAATTAAAAGAAAAGAAATGAAAGAAATAATAGGAGACGATTACCCAACTTACGAAGAATCTGTGAATGCAACTCTTGCGGAAAAATCAAAAAAATCAACACTCACTTATTTAACAGAAGTAGAGAGCGAAATTAATCAGCAAAATATCGAAAGATTAATGCGGGAAAACTTTGAGCTTAGACATCGTTTGTCTTGCATTGCCGATGATATTGAGCTTATTGATAGGCATATCCAAAATAATTGCAACAAAAGATTCAAAAGACCAAGTTTAAATAAAGATGGTAGCACATTTGCAGACCAAGCATGGCACAATGTTACTAATATACAAATTGCTTGTGATTTAAATGATGACGAACCAATGGAGTGGGGTAGTAAAGTTAAGCATGAAGCAGAACTTGATAAATTAAACAGAGACTTATGAAAGCAAGCGAAATGAATATTGACTATACATTATTAGAAAAACAAAGAGATCATTTGCTCGCAATCTTGTGGCATGATTTCAAGCCCCCACAAGAAAGGGATGGTGACCCTGTTCCATTAGATAGAGAATTAGGTTGGGGCATTGTACATTTACTCGATGAACTATTAGATCAAAACTATTACAAACAAAAAAATGGATAATAAAAAAAGAGAATATTGCGTTGGAGTTAAAATAATTAATTGTTTTTATGTCGAGGCAGAAAATCGAGATGAAGCAGAAGAAATTGTGAGGGGTTATGATCCATACAAAACTCTTGATGATTGTGATTTTAGTATTGAATATGCCGATCCTACAAATGGAGAAATTGCATGGAAGATTAAAGCAGATGAAGTGAATTGGAATGAGCTTCACAACAAACATGATCATTGGAATTAATAATATAATATGAAAAAATATCAAATAGGAATAAAAATATATTCTACCCAAGAAATTGAAGCTGAATCAAAAGAGGATGCAATAAAAGTCATACAATCGATGGATCGCACAAAAATTATAGAAGGTTCAGAATTAATTGTAGACTACGCTGAAAGAATTCAAGATAACGCTGATTTTTTTGAAGTAGAGCATGATGAATAAAAAAGCGTTAGAAGGTTTAAAACGAGAGCAAGAAATTCAAGAACAAATAACTGATTCTTGGAATTACATAAAAGACCTTGAGGCAGAGCATTTTCTCTTGACAAAAGAGTTAAATGAGTCTAAATATATTGCTAGTGTTAAAGATCAAATAGATAAATTATATAAACAAGTAGAGAAATTAGAAAGAGAAATAAAATTATGAGAACTACACAAAGAGAACTTAGAAAAGGTAATCCTACCATTGATGAAATGCGTTATGATCTCGCTGAACAACAAGCAATGAACATGGGGGTTGAAGACATTATAGATATGTTATTGTATGGGAACTCTCCTCTTGACGATGTTCCCAATATTGAAGTCAAAGATGAATGGCAACAAATTTTTGGCGAATTAAAAAATTGGGAGACTAAATCATGAATTTAGAAAAGGCAATAGAGTTAGTATTGAGTGAAGCAGAAACTTCTGCGCTTGGTGAAAATAATCAATCTGTTTTAGATGCAGTTGAATTGATTCAATCTTTTTACGAAGAGTTTGGTCATCAATTTTCCAATTATTTTGAAGAATGGGAATCTCAATTTACAAAACAATGAATTTCAAACAAGCATTAAGTTATTTATTGCAACACGCAAGATATTCCTGCTCGCAAACAGGAGTATCTGAAACAACTTTGGATGACGCAAGCAATATTGTAGAAAATTTTGTCAAATACTTACCAAATGATTTTACGGATGATGCTACTCCAAATATGCAGAAATTAAATATTCCTAGTGATTTCTGTGATGATAAAGAAAAAATGCTAGATTTTCAAGAATTAACTAAAGATGAATTTTTATCAAGTTATTCTTACATTACTGAAGAAGAGTATAATTTTACAAGAATGCGTGAAAAAGATGGAAATTGCTATTGACATTTAATTAGAAGTATGTCATTGTAATTGAATTATTAATCATAAATACAAGGAAAGAAATGAATAAATTAAATACTTCAATCGTGCGTTGGAAAACATGGTCACCCGAAAATGTTATTTTCAAGAGTAACCAATTAGTCAAGAAGGTTTTACCCTCTGAACACATTTTGTCATGGACAAGCAAAGGTCATCGTGACCGAGAAATGTGCAGGATGACAGGTGGCAAGGCAGTTCAAACAAATCAATTTGGTGGACAACCATATACATATTATACCAAAGAAAACTACAAAGGTGTTATGGTTCAATTAAAAGATGTAAAAGACGATTTTCCATCTGCTAATATTGACTTTATTGATTGGACAGAGCGAAAGGATAGTGTTGGCAATATAAAAGGTCATCTTGATGTATTAGTTTATCTAAATTCTTTTCATAGTAATTTTACATGGGATAGATGTCCCACAACAGGTAATTGGGTCAAAACAAGTACAGGTAAAACTGCACCATTACGAGAAGGTTATCGTATGTGTTATGGTGGACAAGGTGATGCAAATAGCTTAGACTTTGACGAATTTCACGAATTGGTTCAAATAACAGAAATGATTAGAGATTTTCTTGTTGATGTTATTGTTCCTGCAAAGAATGGGGAATTAGTTGAAGAAGATTTATTGGTAGCATGAGAATTTTCATTAGATCAGATACAATATTAATTTCAGATCAAGAATCAGATATTCTTTATGCAAAAAGAAATAAATTAAAAGAAATAAAAAAATGATAGAATTACCCGATATATTTTATGCTATTAATGTCATCACAGGATGCGTTTTAATTTTGCTTTTTATTTTAATCGTTACTAGCATAGATTCTGACCAATGAAAACTTCCTGCAAAAAAGTATTGACATAATTTAGACTTTCCTTTATTGTGTTTGTTATGAATACAAGAGAAGCAGAAAGTTTAGTTTACAAGTACATGGCAAAGCACGAATTGCCCGATGAATGGTCATTTCGTTGGCAAGGCAAGAAACGCTCACTTGGTACTTGTAGTTATAGTCAAAAAGAAATTCGCTTATCAAGATGGTATGTGGAATTAAATGATCTCTCGGAAGTGACAGATACGATTTTGCATGAAATTGCTCATGCCCTGTCTTATGTTAGACATGGTCGAGCAGGAATAGGTCATGGCGCACTATGGAAAAGCATTTGCAGAGAAATAGGTGCTATACCAAAATCTTGCTCGAAAGCAAATTTACATAGACCTAAAAATCACTACAAATATGTTGAAACTTGTTGTGGACTCACTTTTAAAAGGCATAGATTAAAGAAAAATATTTCATACGCTTGCCCAAAATGTCATCAAGGATTATTCTTGACAACTAACAATAAATCACTTAGTCTTGCATCATGAATTACTCAACAATAGAAGGTTGCATTAGACAAAACATAGGTGAACCGATGAGCAACAAGGAAATCGTAGTTAAAGAAAAAAAATATAAAAACAGAAAAGATAGCTTATGGGTTGTTGTTTCTAACCATGCCGAAATAATTAATTTATTAACTCGCAGAAAAAGCCTTGACAGGGTTGACTTATTATGCTTAACTGATCTTGGTTTTAAAATTAAATACGAAAGATAACATTATGACTTATATATGGAACAGAGTAGAAAAAGTACCTAAAGATAAAATGCCTCATGTTGTTGAGGAATGTTTTAAAGAGTGGGAAAATAAATTGTTTAAAAATTTCGATCAATTAAATGAAATCGAAAAATTTAGAGTAAGAAATACATACTCTAAACAATTACGCAATAAAAATGTTGCCCTCATGGAACTAGGTTATAAATAGAAAGAAAATATTATGGGATTAGATATGTACGCTTTTGCTCGTCCACCTCGAAAGAGGAATAGTGATGACGATGTTCAAATAGGAGAATGGCGCAAACATAATCGTTTGCAAGGTTGGATGGAAAATCTTTGGGAAGAAAAGGGTAGACCAAATTACAAACCATCCGAAGAAAAAAATGACTTTAGTGGTGATTTCAATTGTGTTGAATTGCCATTGACGAGAGCAGACCTTCATGTTCTTGAAGCTGATATTAGAAATTTTGAATTACCTGAATCAAATGGATTCTTTTGGGGTGATGATTCTTATTCTTGGACAGATGACGATGGTAAACCATATCCCGATAATGAATACTATTATAAAGAACAAGATTTAAATTTTGTTGCGGAAGCACATAAAATGCTTGACAAGAAGTGGCGCGTTTATTATAGTTGTTGGTATTGATTAACCACAAAACACAAGGAGAAAAAACCATGAATACCGCACAAGCATTCCTAGATAGTATCAACCAATCAATTGCTAACGCTGAAAAGATAGCAAACTCGATCCCCAAGAAGGGTCTTAATGTTTATCTTGACAAATCAACTATGGTCATGCAAACATTTAGTGATCCTAGCGCATTTGAGTATGCTAAGAAGGTTACCGCAAGAGCAGGTCAATCAAGTTGTCTTCGCAATGTATTAGATGCAGGGGGTAGATTGCAATAAATGCATGATAAAAGATGCAAAATAATTGTTTAACTATATAAACTCAAACTTTTCATTAAAAAACCATTAAAATGCTTGACATATCATGCAAAATGAACTTGAATAACGACATGGAAAATTTACCAACATACGAAGAGTGGACAAAAGACATGGATTTAGAATCTCAAATAAAATTCCATTATGATGTTGACATCGACAACTTTACAGGCGATCCTTGGAAGATTATTGCAGAAATTGCTAAAGATTGCCCTAATTGGCTAAACGAGTTTCGCAAAGAGTTTGAAGAAAATTTAAGAGAGAGAGAATATATACAATGAAAGAATTAAAAGAAAAATTAAATCAAATTATTAATAAACGAATTGAAGTTGTTAATAAATATGGTTCATGCACTCTCTCTACTTGTGACCATTATAATTGGGATAGAGATATTTGGAATCATCGACATTCTATCATTGACAAGCTAATTGATTTAGGTTTTAATGTTGATAGTCAAATGAATCATGGAGTGCTAGATATAACAATAACTGCAAATTTAGAATTATGAAAGTAACAAGCGTTAGATATTTTGAAACAAACAAAGGAGTTGGTTATCAATGCAAAACTAATATTAAAGATGTAGAAATATGCAATGATGGCACAGGTGGAGCAACTTATATAGATGGAGATTTTAAAAAATTAATTAAAGAATATACTGAATGGGATTTAGAGGATTTAATCGACGAATACGAAAATAATTCTTGACACAATCACAAAAAGGAGATAGGGTACAAGCATGAATGATTACATAAAGGAAAATAATAATAAACTAGAATACGATTGTTTCACAGGAACTTATTGGTTGCAAGATGAGG
>Ga0255773_10000336_pt1 | contig 50858 bp, 42 predicted proteins | sample 011ome_17_FD_179971 | JGI IMG/M metagenome (GOLD analysis project Ga0255773, IMG submission 179971) | Coastal salt marsh microbial communities from the Groves Creek Marsh, Skidaway Island, Georgia - 011502XT metaG (version 2) | ecosystem: Environmental > Aquatic > Marine > Intertidal zone >... | reverse complement strand
GAAAAACGAAAACGAAAACGAAAACGAAAACGAAAACGAAAATGAAAATGAAAATAAAAATGAAAATAAAAAAAGAAAACAAAAAGAAAATTAAAAAGAAAACAAAAATGAAAAGAAAAACAAAAATGAAAAGAAAAACGAAAAGAAAAAATTAATATTATTTAAAAATCAAATTTCTTTTTATTATATATAATGACATTATGTCCTTTTTCACAGTATAGTGATATTTTCGGAAAACCGAATACAGGGGTTCATAAGATTAGATTTATGAATGTAGCAGTAGTAGATTATATTTTAACGATAATATTAGCATTTTTTCTTACATATGTAACACATATACCAGTTGAATTAACAACAATATTTAGTTTTATTCTTGGTATAATAAGTCATATACTATTTGGTGTTAAAACCAATACAACAAAATTTCTACATATGGATTGTAAGTAACTAATTATAATAAAAAATCGTATTATTTTTATTATAATTTAAATAATTAGAGTGAATATTAAATAATTTCTAAGTCTTTGAGATGCCAATATTCAGAAGTATTGTTAGGTAGTGGTCTTCGAATAATAACTGGAATTTTCTTTTCTTCTAATTCTTTAAGTGCAATCAAATAGCCATCAATAATATTAGTTGTAAGTTTAATCATAGGTCTAGCACCATTATTAAGTTGCTTTGTGCGCTGTCCTAATATTCTAGTTTTTTCATATTTTGTTAAAATAGGAATGGTTTTGTGTAAATCGTCAACAATAATATTATCTTTATTTCGTTGTACCTTTGCTAAATTATAAATTTCATCATAATTGTTAATAAGACATTCTGGATGTTGATCGAGAATATAATTTTCTTTAATTTCTCTGTCAAATTTCTGTAAATATTCTTCGTCTTCATCTTCATCATCGGATGAATCATAGTCAGAATCATTTTTTTCAAAGATAGTCGGTATTTCAATGCTATTTTGCATTGGTTCTTCAATTATAGCAATTTTTGAGGAGTTTTTCTTTTTAGGAATTTTTTGTTCTTTTGGGATCATAACTCCAGTATCAGGGTCAAAATCACCAATATCGCTATTTACATCATCATCGTCATCCTCATCAGATAATTCGAGTTCGTCTTTATCTTCTTCAATATCTAAACCATTGTCTTGCTCCTCATCATCATCATCATCATCATCATCTGAAATGTATTCTTTTGTTTCAGAATCAGCCCCTTTTTTTTTAATTTGTTGTTTTAAAGATGTAGTGTCTTCTTCAGACATCTCCATATCACTAAGTTCATTATCAGACAATTCTAGATCGCTCATTACTATAATAATATAATATATTTACTTTTTAAATATAGTTTCAATTTTATTTAAAAAAAATATTATATTATTATCATTTTTTATTTATTATTATAAAGTAAATTATTTTTTTTCAGTTTTCCAAACTGTATCACACTTAGCACACAAATAAATATATAGCATATTTATATCATCATATCGAATATAAATAACTTCTCTATCTGAAGATTCATCTTTATTGCTAGAGCAATCGCTATTAGGGCATTTAATCGTATTGATTCTAGGTAATGTAGGGTCCAATTTTGTAAATTCATTTATAATATGGTTAAATTTCTGCTCACTTCTTTTTAACTGAGTTTTAGAGACACAAATATTTGTTTTTGTTAGATTATCATCTTCATTACCACAGTTTCTACAGTAATATATTAGATTATTATTATCATCATCAGAAATTCTGATATAATACATGTTGTCGCATTTATCGCAAAAGTGCATAGTCTTAATATAATTATATACTATTATTTATTTCCTTTTAATTCAATTTTATATTTTAATTAATTGAAAATCATTATAAATAGTGTTCCAAGATGTTGTTATATTTAAATTATATATACCGGTTTTAATATGTTTATCAGAGATAGATTTATTACTTTCGATAATAGATTGTAGGATAGATTTATTTTTATTATATTGAGAGATAATATTGTCTTTAAATAGATCTGTATAAAAGGATAAATCCTTTACTTTATTTAATAAAATATCGTTTATACTAAATTCAAAATTTCTACATTTAATAATTTGTGAATATTTTGGACAATCAGAATGAGATTCGGTAAATCCAGGTTCATGTAATAATGGTTTATCATCCATAATGCTTAAAATAGTAAGTAATATACTTCTAATTGTCTGACATCCAGTCCATTGATCACCCTTCCATGTATTTAATATAGATAAACACATTTTTCCACTTTTATACATATTTGGATGAAATCGTGTTTTACCATCTCTATTCATAAATGAAACAACCGGAGGTCTATGTGGATAATCATATGGGAATTCGAATTTATAAAAATAGTTTCCTCCAAAATACATAGAATCAGGGGGTCCACAAATATATGCATATCCAGTTAAAATATTAGTTTCATCATGTTTATAATATATACCTTCTTCATCTAATGGGGATTTAATAATATCTTTAATATCTTTAATCAACCTCTTAGTAGTTTCTTTTGAAATTAATACATTATTTTCTTGAGACATATTATTAATAATTATACTTATATATTTATGTATTTTTTAAAATATAATAATAATGAAAATATATGATATGATGTATATATATATATGGGAAAGGAAAAATGCAATTGTTATGAAAAAAACAAGCCGACAAGCCTAGATAAATGGAGATATAGCTTTTATACATTATTAGTATTTATATTGGTAGTGAATCCATTTACATATAAAATTATAAATAGTATTTTAGTGAAAATGTTTGGAAAAATAGCAGAAATAAAAGGGTGTCCTAATATGTTAGGATTATTGACACATAGTATAATATTTTTATTAATAGTTCGATATATAATGGATATGAATTTATAAAACGTATCTATATGTTTATAGAAAATATATAGATAAGTAATGTCAAAAAAAATGATAATGCATATTTATTTATTTCGTTTATTATATTTAAAGGATAAATATTAAAAAAATTGACCTAAAAATAAAATATGAATATATACCATATTAATGAATACAATGAAAAAATCATTTGATTCTTATTTAAATTCACATTACTCTCAGAAGGGGCAAGGTCACACACATACTAGGATAGGTGACCAAGCACTTTCGTTAAAAGGAGGTGTATATACGATAAATAATAAGGATGAATTTTATAAGAAATATTATAAACATGTTTTTGAAGATGGAAAATTTGAATTTTTAACAGAAAAGCAAAATCAAGAGGTTGGTCCAATTATGATTGATTTTGATTTTCGCTATTCTACAGAAGTAGAAGAAAGAGTTCATACAGAAGAACATATTAACGATATGGTAGACATATATTTTCAAAATATTAAAGAATTAATTACAATTCCGGTGAACACAACAATTCCAGTATATATTTTTGAGAAAGATGATGTAAATATGCTAGATGAAGTTACAAAGGATGGAATTCATATGATTATTGGAATTCATATGGAACGTCCATTGCAAATTATGCTAAGACAACGGATATTAAAACAATTGCCTGAAGTATGGAGTGATCTACCTTTACAAAATACCTGGGATGAAGTTCTAGATGAAGGAATTACAAATGGAACAACTAACTGGCAATTATATGGTTCACGAAAACCTGGTAATCAACCGTATATATTAAAACATCATTATGAATTAGAATTTGATTCAGATGGTGAGTTATGTCTTAATATTAATGATGTAAAAACATTTGATTTAAAGAACAAATTTTGCGAATTATCAGCACAATATATGTCGCATAAACAATTTGAACTATCTGATGATGTAAAAGAAGAATTTGAACGATTCAAAGAAAATTCTAAAAAAAAATCGAAATCTAAAAATAAGTTGAAGATTGTAGATAAAAAAAATATCGACATAATGTCGGTTACATGTAAAGATGAATTAGATGCATGTGTTGAACAATTTATAGATAATATAGAAATTGCGCATTATTTTATAAAAGAGACACATTTATATACAATGTGTTTGAGTGAGAGCTTTTATACTCCATACGATAAATGGATTCGTGTAGGATGGGCATTAAAGAATAGTCATGAATCATTATTTATTACATGGATTGCTTTCAGTGCTCAGTCAAGTAAATTTGATTTTGATAAAATCCCAGATTATTATGAGATGTGGGAATCGTGGGATAAAGCAAACGCAGATAGTTTAACTTTCCGCTCAATAATTTACTGGGCAAAAAATGATAATTTTGCAAAATATAAAGAAGTAAGGGAAGAAACTATCGACTATTTTGTAGAAAAAACTATTGATAATTTTACAGACTTTGATGTAGCAATTGTATTATATCATATTTACAAAGATGATTTTACATGTGTTTCAATTAAAAAAGATTTGTGGTATATATACCAAAACCATAGATGGATAGAAAATGAAGGTGGAACTGGTCTAAGAATGGCTATTTCAAAGGAATTATTTAATATCTACTACAATAAACAAAATAAGTTAGTTGATTATTTGGGAAGTGGTGCTATTGATATGAGTAGTGAGAAAGCTACGGTATTACAAAAAAGAGCTAAATTAATTGGCGAACATTGTTGTAATCTAAAGCGTCGTGGAATTAAAGATAATATTATGAGGGAAGCTAAGGAGATCTTCTATGACAAGGATTTTATTGAAAAAATAGATGCTAATCCAAGATTATTATGTTTTAATAATGGTGTAATTGATTTTAATGAACAGATTTTCAGAAAGGGTAAGCCAGATGATTACTTGTCTAAATCAACAAATATTAATTATATAAAATTAGATACAGTTAAACATAAAAAAACGATAGACGAATTGAATTATTTCATGCGTCAATTATTTCCAAAAGATGATCTTAGGAGCTATATGTGGGATCATCTTGCATCATCACTAATTGGTGAGAATAATGATCAAACCTTTAATATTTATAATGGTTCTGGAAGTAATGGTAAATCCAAACTAGTCGACCTTATGACAAAAGGGTTAGGTGATTATCTTGGTCAAGTACCTATTCAGTTAGTAACAGCTAAGAGAAATACTATCGGTTCTACATCTTCTGAAATAGTTCAATTAAAAGGTGTTCGCTATGCTGTTATGCAAGAACCAACAAAAGGAGATAAACTAAATGAAGGTATTATGAAGGAAATTACAGGCGGTGATAAATTACAAGGTAGAGCATTATTCAGAGATAGTATTACATTCACACCTCAATTTAAATTAGTTGTATGTACTAACACATTGTTAGATGTAGGTAGTAATGATGAGGGTACATGGAGAAGAATTTGTGTTTGCGAATTTATTTCTAAGTTTTGCAAAAAAGAAGATTTTGATGAGGATAGAGAACATCAATTTGAAATTGACAAACAAATTGGAGAGAAATTTGCAACATGGGCACCTATATTCATTTCTATGTTAATTGAAAAGACATATATGACCAAAGGTCTTGTTAATATTTGTGCTGCAGTAAAATCTAGTAGTCTTAGCTACAGAAATACTCAAGACTTTTACAGCGAATTTGTATCCGATAAGGTTAAGAAATCGGTCGGCTCGAAAATCAAGGAAACAAGTTTATATGAAGTATTTAAATCATGGTTTCAATTACATCATGGAAAGAATGTACCAAAAGGTAGAGAATTATTTGAATATATGACTAAGCGATTCGGCAAGAAAGTTAGAGGAGTATGGAATAATGTATCAATTGTTTATGATGATTATGATCCAGAACTAGATGAATATAATGATGATTAATAATAACTATAATAAAAAATATACACATATATTAATATTTTTTATTCACATTTTTCCATATAAATAAACCCACTTTGTATCACTTTTAATCCAATTAAAAAATCCTACTATAAATTTAATAATCATGAAAATGACATATGGATATACAGCTAAAAGTGCTACTTGTATCCATAATTTTACATCCCCTTGTTGTTTGGTAATAATAATACCTACTATTAGTAAAAATATTAATAACCAATATTTATTTTGAAAATGATTTGCCCACCAACTAATCCAATCATTTTGCTCATTTTCGTAATATGTCTTTCTATCAGAAATTTCTATTGAATGAATTTCGCCTTCTATTATTTTTTTTAGTTTTATATTTTGTTTAACCAACATATCAAATAGATCTTTTGTGTTTATTAAGCTATTTTCAACTTGTACAGTTATATCATATTCTCTGTTTAACATATTCATCATGCGGTTATGTTTATCTAATAATTCTCTCTGTTTATTTAAAGCTGTTTGCCAATATCTGTCATTCTGTAGTTCAGATTCTCGAGCAACTGCGTTATTTTTTATATCATTTTGATCTTTTATATACGAGTTCACAAAATCTTGAGCTTGGGTCATTACATCACCCAATTGCTTATTATATTTATTTGTATCTAGTTTTTTATCTAAATCATCGGCTGTAATACATTTACTTGGATCATCTTTTCCTGAATCTTGTTTTTCTACATCTGGATTTGACATTTATATTATTAATATATTATGATATTTAAAACTTAGCATAATCATCACTATTATTATACCCTGTAACAACAGATGAATTTGGAAATAAATCAATATTCACATTTGGCTTACTAAAAGCTCCTTGTAAGCACTTTTCGCCTACAAACCCTTCGCTAGTTGTACTTTTATATGATGGTGTTACACATTGTTTGTTTGTGTCATCCCATACTGTACCAAAATCATTGCCCTCAGGACAACAGGTCTCACCAACACAATTTAATGTTGGCGCACTTAATGATGGCTGATCAATCTCATTAGTATCACTTGATAAATCTTGTGCATCAGCGTCAAATGGGAAGTTGTATTCATCAAATACCATATTATCTCTTCTCATAACATCAATTACTTGTAAGCCAACTACAACTATAGCTAATCCTGATAATATACCAATAATTGCTAATGCAATATTTTTTGGTATTATCGATTTTTTCATAAGAATTCCTAAAATTAATATTGGTACGCAAAAATAAACAACGGTTTTCATAATACCTGATTGGGTTGAATATTTACTGCTATAATAATCATTAATTTCAGCCATTCTTACTTTATTTGCTCTTCTGTTTTGTAATTGGTTTAAATTTTTTTTAGCAATATTTAATTCATTTCCAATTACTCCTACAACGGCTGTTTCATCTACCAATGAATTTCTTGCTTCTGCTACACTTGCTTGTGTTGAAGCATAACTAGAGGATAAAGTTTTATATAAAGATGTTTTCAATTTTTGAAGTTCTTTAATTTGAGATAAAATATTATTTTGCTCGGTTAAATCAGGAGCTGACTGAACACTTAATTCTTCTAAAGATGAATATAAAGTACGAATTTGTCGTTCTATATTACTAATAGTAGTAACTATTTGTGTTTCTCTTACTTGTTCTTGTTGAATCTGTTGATTATCCATTATATATATATTATCACAAGAGATAATATATATAATTATATCATTTTTCATTATTTATTTTGCTAATTTCATGGCTCCGTATGTTGTTCCTAATGCTAAAATACTCCAAATAATATATTGTTTATTATAACTTAACATGTTTAACTCGCCATCTTCTTCTAATGCTGTATCATGCTTTAATAAATTCTTTGCAGCCTTTATTTCCTTATACACATTCTCATATTGTTTTAATTTATCATGTAATGTATTGTATTCTTTAACTAATCTATTATTTAAAATTATATCTTGCTTTGATAATTCTTTAATTTTATATTTTATCTTATCTAATATCGCTTGTAATTTCTTATATTGATTATTTATTGATTGCATATCTCTCTCAGAAATAGTTCCTAGTGCGCATGTAGATTTCAATGTCATTTGTGGCCCTTGGCTATATTGGCCATATTGTGTATCCCACATATCATTTTGACTTGCAAAATTAATATCTGTACTGTTACAACTTTTATTTAAATTTAATTCGGGTGCTCTTACATACAACTGAGTTCCATTTGTTACTTTGTGTCTATTTCCAGATGGCCACATGTTGCTATTTTTCAACCAATATTGTCCTGTAGATGGTTTAAATGAAAATCCGGCACATCCATCGGTTTCATCACACATATTTTTTATATCTGCTGTATCATTTGCAGTTCCACTTTTGATATCATTTCCCTTTGACCCATATCCATTTAATACTTGATATTTTCCAGGACTTCCTTTTGACCCTCTTTTAAATAACTCTCCTTCTGGAATATTTCTTGCTTTTAAATCATCTGTAATATGATATGATTTTCCCAAGGTTGAATTATTTGCACCCTCTGTTGTGTATCTTGAGTAAACTGGAACAGGTGGGTGCCATGTTCTTCCCCAACTCCAATCACCTAATCCACCCCATCCACCCCATCCCCAATCTCCTCCTCCTCCCCATCCACCCCAATTCCAATCCCAGCCACTTCCACCACCACCGCCGCCGCCGCCTCTCCTGCTGCTACTATGACTTGGACCATAACCACAATTCTCATATCCTTCTTTCATTGATCCTGTAAACCATTCAAAACCAAAACCTCCAGTATAATATCCTGGTATTTCACCACCAATTTTTTTACCATCTTTCGAACCACAATATTTACCGTCTTTTGATTGATTTGCACTACCGCCTACATAACATTTACCACCACTTCCCATATGAAATATATTCGATCCTTTATCTGCTGCACGTTGCGCACATGTTTCATATGATGTATTACCTAAATCGCTTTGGTATTCTCCAGGCCAACCTGCTTTACATCCAGTATAATCAGGTCCTTTTGTAGTAGTTGCAGGTTGTGTTATATATAAATTTTGTCCAGCACCACCACATGTTTGTTTTTCTACCATATTACTTCCTCGTATTAATTCAACACCATCCATCTTTACTATCTCTCCTTGTGGAGCATTGCTTATTGTATAATCTTGACCTTCGTCTGCTGTTACTGTTTTGGCTTTAGCCCAGTCTGCAGGACATTGTGCTCTACTTTGTACAGAATTTGCTATACTTGGACTTGAAATCCATTTCCAAACACCTCTATCTGTAACATATCCAACTGCACCACCATCACTTACATAGGTATTTGCAAATTTATTTTTATTGTGATTACTAGCATTTACATATTTCTGTGAATTATCAATTAAATTTTTTATAGATTGGTTATACATTTCTAATTCTCTCAAATATTCGGTCTCTAATTCTTTTAATTCATCAAAATCATTTATATTTTTTTTCATTACGGGTCCACCACATTGTTTTTTATCTAATTTAATCTTGAATACTTGTCTTCTAGAACTATTTAATGTTTCGCTATGTACTGTCGTATGATTTCTATCAATCAATGTTAAAATTGCTCCTTTCAATCTATCTTGACAACAATCAGGACGATTATACACAACTATTGATTTTACATTAACTTCTTTGCCTAAATCTACTTCCCACCATCCACCTGCTGGAGATGATGTACAAGCACTATTCGGCCATGATTCATTATTTTGAATATTTCCATTTATAGCCATATAAGGATTTGTCCCTTTATATAAAGAACTCATTCTAGCTGTTGGTGTGCCTGGTAATCTTTCTCTTATTCTACACATATGATTTTTATCATTATTTCCAGTAACACTAGGATCTCTATATATCCAACAATTCGGATCTAATCCCTCTGTCGATTCTTCTGTTTGGATTTCATAGGCACTACATTTCTCTCCAGACGCCATTCCATAATTATCATTACATCTTTGTTCACATTGTTCAGTAGTAAGTTGTCCCATATATTTTGAACCAGGTGTACCTACTGTTTCTCCATCATTAGTTTTTTTTCTACAATAACCTTGAGTTAATTTGTAATCATTAGAATAATTTTTCATCAATGCAACATTTACTCCATTTTCATCGTAAACTTCTACTTCTTGAATAGTTAAATATTGATTTGTTTGTGCTATTCTTACATATCTTATTTTATCTACCTCACACATTACTCTCTGACCAGGATCAGACCTATCTGGGATTAAAAATTTAGTATTATTTTTCTTTTGTTGTGATGTTGAATAAATCTCAAAACCTTCGGATACTTTATCTAAATCCTTTTTCATAGATGATTCTTTCATTTTTCTATTCTGTATATAAAAATTTCCATCTGAAACATTTCTACTCATTATTAATATATTATAATAAAATATAATAATAATTTTAAACATCATCTACAAGTAAATCAGAAATACTATCCCATGTTTTTCCACCATAGTCTACTAACTGTCTGTAATAATAAGAAAATAATAATACAGCCCATACACTTACAAATATGTAAGTTATAGGTGAAATAGCTTCACTATCAGTTGTATATAAATGTAAAACTAATCCTATTGTTAAAATTACAATCAATATCCATAATAGATAAACAACATAACTGGAACTTCTTCTAATATCACCATCCTCTTCAACTGCTTCGGCATCTGGTTCGTCTAATATTTTATTAATAGCAATTCGTTTTTTATCTAACTTTTCCAATATGGTTTCCATCTTAGAATTTGTTACACCTAATTCTAAATTAACCATACCCTTTGTTTTTAATAAACCAATTGAATTACTATTTTGTTCTTTTTGTAATTTTTTTATTTCATTATGGATTTTTTTCATTTGTTTTAATATTTCCATTCCTTTAGTTCCACCCATTCTTGATGTACCATTTGGAGCTAATGAAGTAATTGTTTTACTTTGATATTGAGGATTTGTTTTTCCTCCTTTAACTCCTCCAAAACATGATTTATTCCATCCAGAATCTTCTGGATAATATACTACACTTGCGTACTCTTTGGATCTATCTCTAACAGCAGCTAATTTACATTCATCTATATTATCATGCTTACCTAAATATTTCCAATCATCAGTACTTTCTTCAGGATTATTAACCATTCCCATTTGATAATTCTCATCTGGAATATCATACCATAATCCACCTGTTTTTAATGGATCATGTCTGTATATTGAATCACTTGTATTTGTAATATAATAAGTTTCATTATCAGGATCTCCTGAGACAGTTTTTACTCCTGATGCTGGCTTTCCGACTCGGGTCCATACTTGCTTTCCATCAATATCTGTCTTGTAAATGTACCTATCCAATCCAACACCAAAAACATCTGTATTATTAGAAGCATTTATCCAATTAAATTGCCAACCGGTTGTATTTCCAAATTTTTCCCATGTTCCACTTCCATTTACAGGTCTTCTCCAAGCATTTTTATTTGTATCTAAACCATAAACATATTTATTATTACAACTTAATTGAACCATTGGAGGACCTACTTTACTAGCATCAGGTTGAACAACTCCTTCTAAATATAAATCTTCTCCCCACCCTGCATCTGCATCTATTCTAGTAACAGTTAACTGATTTCCATTTACCTTTACACTAAATCTATCACCCCAACCAGGATTTTGAGCATTTACCTGCCATTTATTAACAGTCATATCATTATGTGGTAGTGTTACTACTTTATTATTTGTATTTGAAGGGCCTACATGAATAGGAATATAACTAGAACTATCAGTAGTATTATATACAGTATTACACCAACCCCCTCCTGTAATTTTATTATCTTGGTCACATGTTCCTAAACTAGTTATTCTATTCCAATCACTTCCACAAAAACATTGCCCAGCATGACCATTACCATCCTGTAAGCTAAAATATTTTTCTCCTTGACATTGTTGATTACAACCAGCTTTAGCATATATACCTTTATATGTCGGTAACATTCTGTTTCCATTATCTTTCCAATTTCCAAGAGCTTTCCATCCTAAATTTGTCTTTGGTTTAGATGCAAGAGACCATTCACCATTACATGGTTCTCTACAATACCATGTAGAATTACCTGTTCCTACCTGCCATACATAACCTCCACCTTGAGATACATTTGATGCTCTTCCACGAATTCTTTTCCAACTACCACTACCGTCTTGATTCTTTTTATAAATAGAACCAGAAGTATTAACACCCCATACTTCTTTGTCTCCACCAGTTAATTGATTTAGTCCTCCACTTATTCGTTTCCAATCTGAATCATCGCATGGTTTTTTACAATTATAAATATAATTATCCTTATTTATACCCCAAATGTAATCTTTACCTGCAGCACTAATTTGTTTTAATCCTCCATTAATTCGTTTCCAACCACCTGATCCTTTTTGATGATCATCTACTGCTGACTGAATAATATTATCATATTCATCTTCTAAATTAGTATATTCATCTAATTTCATTTTTATTTTCCTTGACAATACACGTGAGTCTATAATTGTTTTATATTTATTAGGCTTATCTTTTATAATTTCATTTTCAAATGATGTCATTATTATATATATAAATTTATAAGAAATAAATATATATAATATTAAATTAAATTAATATGTCACTTTAATATTCTTAAATCTATTATACAAATAAACTATAAATATTAATGAAAATATAGCTATAATTAGATATGTTAATGGATTAATACTTCCACCTTCTTTCCCTAAAGAACTCTTCATAGTAAGAGTCAAAATTAAAACCATTAATAATATCCATACTAGGTATTGATAATAATTAGAAGTCATTCTTAATCTAGAATCTTCTTCTTCACCAGACATTTGCATTAACATTCTGTTATTATATGTTGTTTTTTTATTTGACTCGTCTATTTCGTCAATATATTTTTGCAAATTTTGCTGTTGTTGCATTACATCATTATTTGCATCTTTATTTTCTAAATTTAACTGTGATACTGCATTACTTAATTGTTGTCCTTGTGTTTTTAATTTACTATTTATTTCTTGTAATTTTGCCCATAGACCAGGATTTACATCAAGTGCTAAACATTGTTCTGTTGAGGACATTGAATTTCCACTAGGAATTAAATTATAATATTTTGATGGAACATCGACAACATTCATTTCTGCACAACTACTATTCATTTCAGTACCTTCAGGGAAAATATGTTTGTATCCTTTAATATCAATAAATGCATATTCATTATTATCTGTATTTTTTATTACTTTACCCGCCATTCCACAAGGCATACCGGTTTGTACATTAGGGCCTTTACTTAATTCATCAGGTAATTCACCTTCTAATTGGGTATAATCTTTTGGACATCCTTCTGGACTACCATCATTCCACGCACTAGGACTATACCAATAATAATAACCGAAATTATTTACATAATATATAGCACCGTTCTCAGTTCTAACATTTTTACCTAAATAATCAATTATTGGTTTTTTTGCCTGATTACGATTTAATAAATCTTCGTTAAATTCTTTATATAGTTCATTATATTCTACTAATGTACGATTAAAAGAATTTTCAATATTTTCTAAACCTTCTATGGATTTCTTGTCGCTTGACGATAAATTATAATTTGACATAGACTCTACTAATGATCCTCGCTCAATTAGTTTTAAATAAGGTTTTGTTAATTCAAATATTGATTTATTATAACTTATTAATTTTTTCCCTTGCTCTAGATTGAATTTTAATAAATTGTTTCCATGACTATTAAACATTTTTCTATAGATTATTGATAGAAAAATGTTTTATCATTATTATTTATCTATTTAAAATGAAATTATATATTGCACTGAATAAATATCCAAATACTAATACAATTGCAATTGATATTATATGATCCTTAAGAGTTAAATTTAATTTTTTATAAAATACAAATCCTATTATTACGCCAATTACCATTACTACTACTATTTTTACCTGATCTCTATACCAATCTAATTCTCCATCAAATAATCCATCAGCAGTTAATGCGTCTTTGTGTAACATCTTCGACTCTCGTGTTAATTTTATATTTTCTTTTTTTAATTTTGCAATATTAATATTCATCTCGTCCAGTTGCTTGGACATTTTGTTAATAAGATTATTCATTTTATTTTTCAATAATAGTCCGGTTTGATCTATTGTGTTTAACCTACCATTTTTTCTAGCCAATAAATCATGATTTACTTTATTTTGTGGCGCAATTAATGTATTATAATATGTCCGAGCATAATTTTCTAAATTCAATAAAAAATTTGTATTTAACTCTTTAATTTCATAATCTAGTTTTTTTATTATTTCCATATAATAATTACTGAGAACATATTCTATAATAATTTGCTGTAATTGCAGATTTGCTCGATCTAACTATTTTGCATATTTCTCCCGGTCTCATTCCAATTGCCTGTGATACTGGATCGTATCTAGATATTGTAGGTAGTTCATTATTACCTTTAATATTATATCGTTGCTTCATAGCTTTAATTGCTACTTCATCTAGAATCACATGTTCAGGAACATATTCATGATCAAGAATATTAAATAGTAATCTATCTAAATTATAAATTATAATAAAGATTCCTTCGCTTTCCCAAATCTGATTTAATATATTTAATAATGGTTCATGAGGCTCTTGTTTTATAATTATTACTAATGTATCATTCTTTCCTAATGCTTGTTCTAAATGAAATAAGTCATCAATATAATCATTCATATTTTCTCTTCTAAGAGTTTTTCCTAAATGATATTTTACATACACCTTCCTTTGTGGTGTATCATCTTCGGGTTTACTATTGAGTAGCATGTCTAATTGTTTATTATTATTCATAGTATGAACTTCATTTACATTAAATTCTTCGTAATCACTAGTATCATATCCTTGTTTGTCTAACAAACTTAATATGGTTTTTCTAGATTTAAATAGCTTAGATATACTTTCACTTGTTTGCGCCATATTCCTTATTTATAATACAAAATTATATTTTTATTTCATTTCAATTTTATATTATAATAATTAAAATTTAATTGTTTTTTTCTCTCCACCCTCTTCTTTTTCTTCTTCTTTTTCTTCATCATTATCTATCTTGCTATTTATAATTAATTCAATACCGTCATCTCTTTTTGGTTTATCCTGATCTACCACTTTAACTAGTTCTTCTATTCTATCTATAGCTTTATCCTCTGATTCAGTATCTATCTCAATTTCGGGTGGTGTACTTGTTGTTTCTATACTTGGTTGATTAGGCATAATTACAACTGGTTTATCAGAATCTAACACTAATACTCTACTTCCGGATGGTGGTGGTGGTGGTGGTGAAGTTGGTGATGGTGTGTTAGGATTATATGAAGGACTACTTGATGGTGTGTTAGGATTATATGCTGGTGACCCCGGTGCGTATGGAGGTGAATTTGGGTCATATTCTGGAGTTCCTGGGGGTGGATAATCTGGTGAGCCTGGTGCATATGCTGGTGAGCCTGGTGCATATGCTGGTGAGCCTGGGGGTGGATAATCTGGTGACCCAGGTGCATATGGTGGTGATTCCGGAGAATTAGGATTATATAATGGTGATCCTGGTGCATATGCTGGTGAGCCTGGTGCATATGCTGGTGAGCCAGGGGGTGGATAATCTGGTGACCCAGGTGCATATGGTGGTGATTCCGGAGAATTAGGATTATATAATGGTGATCCTGGTGCATATGGTGGTGACCATCCTTTTTGTAAATTTCTAATATTACTTAAACTAATCGACCAATTATTCGGCTCAGGGGTATTCTTTAATTCTTCAATCATAATATTGGCCTGTATAGGTGTTTTATCATTATATAGTAATTGTTTTGAGTTCCATAAAGCAGGATATCTATTTGGTAAATCACCATCATGATCTCCTACAAACCATATCTCTGATGGTTTCCCATTTTTATCTAATATAATAGAATTATATGCCTCTCCTCGTTCTTCGTCATAACTATAAAATGACCATCCATATATTTCTGGTTCAACATATGATTGTTCTACAGGTGATTCTATAGGTTCGTTTAATTGATCAATAGGTGTATCAATATTTTCTCCTAATCCTTTATGACCTTGTTCTTGTCTATCCCTTTTTTCTTGTGCTAATGTAATCTCTAATGATTTGTCACTGTTTTTCATTTTAATTATATTATTTGAATAACCCATATTAGTTAATTGTTCTATATTATCCTCAGTAATAATTCTCATTTGAATATTCATAGCTTGTAATTCATGCATTAATAATTTAAATGCATATGGAATTTTTAATATACTAAAATTTCTACCAAATTTACTAATATTTTCAATATTTAAATTTCCATCAATCGTTTTATTAAACTTAATGGGTCCATCACACATAGGACTCAAGAAAATATTTTGACTATTATTATAAATAGCGATTGTTCCTGTATTATTGCATACAGCCATATAATATTCATCTCCTCTATGTAACATTGATTCTTGTAAAAATCCTGCAGCTCCATGTGCTATTACACCATCACGTTCCATTTCTCCAATTCTAAGACCTCCATCATTAGCACGACCTCCTACGGTTTGTCTTGTGAGTTGTTGAATAGGTCCTCTAGCTCTGTAATTTATTTTATCTTTTACCATATGTTTAAGTCTCATATAATAGGTTGGACCAATAAAAATATTAGCTTGTAACTGTTCGCCTGTCATACCATTATATAATACTTGATTTCCAGAAGAATTATAACCATTTTGAGTTAAAATTTTACCAAATGCTTCATGTGTTGAACCTTTATTAACAAATGCCGTACAATCGCCATATCCACCCATATTTAAACATGCTTTACCCATTACTGTTTCCACCAACTGACCTATAGTCATTCTCGATGGTAATGCATGAGGATTAATAATAATATCGGGTTTTATTCCGTCATCTGTAAAAGGCATATCTTGTTCTGGAATAACTAACCCAACTGTACCCTTTTGTCCACAACGACTACAAAATTTATCACCAATTGCTGGAATTCGTTCTTCTCTAATTCTTACCTTTGCTAATCTAAATCCTTCTTCATCTTCTGTCATAAATGTTTTATCGACAAATCCTAATTGTCCTTTTTTAGGATATACTGATGCATCTTGTGGTTGATTAGGATTCATTAAATTAGTCTGAACTTTACCTATAACTACCTTTTTGTCATCCATTGGAGTATTTTCCTTAATAAGACCATATTTATCTAATGTACTATAATCGTAACCATACTTGCCGCTACTTAATCCAGTCTCTTCAATATTTTGAAAATGTGAATCAATAGAGTTTTCTCCCACCTTTGAACTTTCTTCTCTTGATTCATACATATTATAATAAGTAGTTCTGAACATACCTCTCTTTAATGAGCCTTCGTTAAAGAGTATAGAATCTTCTACATTATAACCTCCATATACCATAATAGCTACAATTACATTCTCTCCATATGGATGTTCTTCATTATTAATAAATTGTGAATATCTACTCTTAACTAGAGGACATTGTCCGCTGTTTAATACTACACCCATTTTATCAATGCGTGTAAAAAAATTCGAACTATACAGTGATACTGCTTGTTTTGCTTGACCGCAAAAAAATAAATCTCTAGGTAATTGATTATTTTCAGGAAATACAATTTGATTACCCATGACTCCCAATAGTAATGAAGGATGAATCTCTACATTAGTATATAATTTCTTTTTATCAAAATCATAATCACTTGATATTAAAGACATTTCTTCCTCAGATGTATCTACATAGTCTATTATACCTTCGGTTTTTTCAAGATTATCAAAATTATCAGTATCATATAAATCAGTTATTTTATAAATATTACATGTATTAACATCAAATTCTTTAATCTTTTTTGCTGAAAATCCACTTATTAAATTATTCCATGAAAAATTATTTGTATTGATTTTTTCCAGTATGGCGTTGTTTTTAAAACTGACTTCCTTATTATCAACATAGAATATAGGCCTACATAATCTACCAGAGTCTGTAAATATTACTAATTCGTTTTTTTTAATATTCCAGGTACAACTTGTATAAATTGGTAATAAACCGTTTCTCTTATATTTCTTAATTAGTCTAACTATTTCACTTGCATTAGATATAACTCCTATCCATGCACCATTTAACATGACTTTTGTAACTGAATATAAATATTTGTTATTGCATTCTTCTAATAATTTCATATTGCAAATACTTCTTAAAAAATGCATCATTGGAACTCCTGAACAACCACTGGTTATATGTGCTGAAATAGACATGTGTTTATGAAATCCTACATTACCACCATCGGGCGTGTCGACAGGATCAATTATACCCCATTGAGATCCATGTAATAATCTAGGCTTTACTACTTTTGAACTTGAATCCATTGGTAAATTAATTTTTCTCAAATGAGAAATAAAACTATTATACGATAATCTATTTAAATCTTGTACAGCGCCTAATCGCTTAGTGTGCTCTTCAGAACCCCAATTTCCTTTGAATGCTTTCTTAAATCCATTTTCAACAACGCGATTTTTAAAAATAACTTCATAATTCTTAGAAATTAAAGTTTTAAAACTTTCTCCTTGATATACAGTTTTTGATTTTTTTAAATTATATTCTGTATCCATCTTCAATTTAATTTCATCTTGTTGAAGCTTATAATATTCTTTAAATAAGTCATATACTAATTTTCCAGGTACTTCAACACGTTTAAATTTAAAACTATCTCTATCAGTTGGTTGCTCTAATTTGGTATATACTAGTAATAAATTGTATACTATATATCCCAAAAAATATGCTTTTTGTTGAAAATTTAATTCTCCTATGTTCGGCATAAAGTAATTGCTTAATATATCTAATACATGTGTTACAGTATCTCCTTTTGTAAATGTACTTATATATTCTAATGCTGTTTCTTGTGTAAATATTTTTCCAGCGTCATGAATGCATGGAATAAATAAGTTTACCATAGATTCATTCTTTTCTATATCTAACAAACAATATTCAATTATTTCTTTATCAGATGTAATACCTAGAGCTCTGAATAATATGAATAATGGTATAGGTTTTCGCACATTAGGAATATTTACGACAATTTGATTATTAGTATAAATTGTAGTTGGTGATACAATTCTAACAGATAAGGTTCGCTCTGGTTTAGATGCGTCCTCTGAAACTGTTCTTATATCCGCTCCATGACTATATATGTCGTTGTAATTATCTCTAATATATAACATATTATCTGCAAATTTTTCTTGACTAATAATGACTTTTTCCTTACCATCAATTATAAAATAGCCTCCATAATCATTTCTACATTCACCCATATTGTATCTTACTTCACGATTTAAACCATTTAATATACATAAATCTGATTGCATCATAATAGGAAATCTACCTAAAAATAATGATTCATATGTTTCCATAGATTCAACTACAACTCCATCTTCACCTTCAATAAAATACTTTACCTCTAGATCATAATGTATTGTCATTCCATAGGTCATATTTCTTAATCTGGCTTCGTTTGGATACATATAATGTTCCCTATCTTCGTCATATATTACTGGCTTACCATAATATACTTTTGAACCATCTATACCACCTAAATATAATTCACATCTATATTTATAACTATTAGTTTTTGGATTTTGCTCTTTTTGTAATATTACAGGATTTTTCTCCTTTAGAATTTGTTTCAGTCCAGTTCTAAAAAAATCATTATAAGAATCTATATGATGTTTTACTAAAATTTGAGGATTATCATAAAAGAATTTTTCTATAATGTTCCAAGTTGTATTATTGTATTTAAGACTCATTATAATATATCTTAAGTATATTTTTTTAAAATGTAATCATTAACATATTAATTGTTATTATATAGTCGTTTAATTTAATTTTTTAATATTTAGATAAATACTGTTCGCAATATGAAAAATATATCTAAATAATATATTTTTCATTATAAGTAATATATTTTTTCATTATAAGTAATATATTTTTTCATTATAAGTAATATATTAATAATCATATATATTATATTAAAATGAAACCATTTGTTTCTACTTTTCGCTCAACTACATATGGAAGAGCATTTTTATTGAATGCAATAGTTACGGCAGCTGTTGCTGTTTTTGCAATTGAGATGAGAGTACAACTTGAAAATTCAAAAGGTGGTGTATATAGTTATTTCAATAAAATATTAGCAGGGAAAGATTTATCTGAAATACAAATTATGGCTATTGTTTTTTTTACAACATTCTTTGCAGCATTTATTGTTTACAATATAATGTATATTATATTTCATTATGGATCAGGTATGATGATTGATACACGAAAACACACTTATTTGTAAAGTTAGTTATATACTTCTTCGTCTATCATAATAATAGTAGAATTTCTATATATCATAAATAATCCAAGTGCAACAAAATATGCTAATAAGGGGAAAAATAATAATATCCATGAAAGACTGCCGTATCCGTTTTTACATAATGAGTCTAATACTATTGTTGCAAATAATATATATCCTAATTTTAATAAAAATATTACTAATAAATTATCAACGGGACAATCATAATTACCTACGCATAATGTACTTTTATTTCCTATATTAGAAATAATCATTACTAATAATGTAAATATGCTCAATACAAAATAAATTGATGCAGGAGTGCACATATCTCTTATGTTTTTAAACATTATTATATGATATAATATCAGAAAAAATTATAATATTATGTCATTTATATTTTAGCTACTTGATTATTAGCATCAATGTATATTTGTCTAACACTAGAAGGTATTTGTCCAATATATTTGTACTTTTCATCAATGGGTTGGTCAATTGACCAAGGATTATCACTCCATGGTTGGGTTTTTCCGACTAAATTGTAGTAACCACTATTTATTCCATCTTGAGCACCTCTTCCTAAATTTAATATTTCTTGAAAAAAACCACCTTTTTGTCCTTTATGTCTTTTTCTTCTTCCTAATTTTCCACCTTTTAATATTTGATCGTCGTTTGTTGAACGAGGTAATTCAATACCTCCTACAGCTACTCCGTTTTTGCTCAAAGAAAAATGGTTAGACATTGTTGCCCCATTTGTATCTAAACCTTCGGATGCTGAAGCACCTGGCCAGGTTGCTATATTTCCACCATCCCAAGAATATCCTACGGGTCCTGCAGCTGGACTAGAAACCATACCACCTCTCATCTTTTTACCACCATGTCTAGACATTCCTCTTTTATGAAGTCCTCTGGAATAATGTCTACTCTTTCTTAATTTATGTCCTTTGTGTAATTTTTTTAAAGAAACGCGCTTAATATTTTTTTTACTTCCACGACGTTTTACTTTTCTACTTTTTTTATAATTTCGCTTCATAGATTTCACCATTTTATATATAATATAAATATTTTATTCAATATCAACATGTGTTAATAAATGTCTTCTACAACACATTTTATTTAATCCTAATTTGTCTAAAACTTCACCTTCAGGGGTCTTGTCAATATAGTCCTCCGTTAGATACACTACCTTATCTACTTCCATATTTCGACTCATCTTTATCTTTCGAACTTCCTTTTGATAATATTCGTATTTATTACCAATAACCTTACCACATGTAAAACATTTCACAGGAATAATCATATTTTATATTTATACATATATTAAATAATATATTTATAAATCAATTTTTTTATAATATATAAATTATTCAGGACATTCAGCTCCATAACATTTATCTTTGAAATAATAAAAATCAATATCATATGTCTTTCCATTAGCATTGCGTCTAAATGTTGGACCATGTTTATCTCCTGCAAAACATTTCTCTTCGCCTCTCATTTTTGCATATACACAGCAATCTGTGGCCATACATGAATCTTTTGTTAATTGACCACAACTTTCATTTAAACCATTTCGATCACCTTCATGATGTTTGCAAAATCCTGTTTCTAAATCTATATTATCAAATCCTTCCACATCTACGATCTTTTCTATGTGTGGATCTTCTACTGGTGTTAAATCAAATCCTACTATTCCAAAATAAACTATCAATGCTATTATTATTACAGCTATTGTAATCATAGGTGCAATTCCTTTTGGTACTTTACTTTCAATATTATTACTAGTATTACCAACTAATCCTTTTAATGTTATTACTCCTACTATTAGTAATAATAATTTTAATATTAATCCAGTTGTATCTGTCATATATATTTTTCTAATATTTTATTATTGTAATTCAACTATTTCAATACCTTTGCTTGTTTTAACCTTTTTATGTTGTTTCCCACTCTTATGAATCTTTAAATGACACTTTTCACATAATGTTAATAAATTTGCTGGATGATTTTTATGGAAATTATTTATCATATTATTATTATCTGCTTTTTCTTGATGTTGTAAATGATGTACTTCTTCACCTAAATCTTTTTTACACATCTCACACATTCCCATTATTTTATTTCTATTAAAATGTGAAGTTTTAGTGTTCAATATTGTTGTTTCTTCTTTACTATACTTATTACGCAATACATAAGCATTTTCTAGAAAATCTTCTGGTAAATGCAATGATTTACAAACTTCTAGACCATACATACTATCACCAGCCCCATCTTTTAATTTTCTATCATATATCAAACTGTCTTTTGATTTGTCATATTGTACTGTTAAATGTTTTATTATTAAATTATCTAATTCTTCTATCTCATCAAATCCAACTATCTCATGCAAATGAGTAGCAAATATTGCACTTGATCTCTTTTTACTTAATGCTTGTAATCCTGATACAAATATACTTACAGCCGACTCATGTTCTGTACCTGAACATAACTCATCTCCTAATATTAAACTATTCTCGTCTGATGTATTCAAAATTATTCTTAATTCGGACATTTCGACTGCAAATGTTGACAGTCCTTTAAATAAATTATCATTTCCCAATATACGCGTAAAAATACTTTTATATGGAACGAATTCAAAATTATCACTAGCTACATATAATCCTGCTTGGGCCATTATAATATTTATACCTATCGCTCTTATTATACTAGTTTTTCCAACTGCATTTGTACCATATAATAACATTATATCATTATCAACTCCTAACGATACATCATTTGCTATATATAACTCATCTGTATTTAATTTTTCTATTAAGGGATGTCTTAATTGTTTCGCTATTACATATGACTTATCTCCCTCACATATATTTGGCTTATAATATTTATGTTTTTTTGCTATATAGCACATATTCTGTAAAATATCAATAGATGAGCAAAATTGAATTATATTTTGAAATTTGTTTTCGTATTCTTCTAATCCTTTTATAAAGTCTTTATAAATTATAGTAATAGTATCTTTCATTTGTTGTTTTGCCTTTGTAATACTATTGGTCAATTCCATTATTTCACTATTAAATATGTTTACATTTGACCCAGTTGCCTTGCTAGTTTGAACATCTGGATTTATATCAAAATATTCCTTTGTATTATTATTCATGAAATATAATTTTATCTTATGTGATCCATTTTCAATATTTTTTTTTAATATTACTCCTCGTCTGCTAGTACATTGGAGAGATATTCCTGATTTATCTGTTTCGTGTATTTTAATAAAATCATTTTTTTGTTTTTTCTCTCCTTTGCTTATTAAATCATCATAATACATTCTAATTGCATTTAATTTATTTTCCCCATTATATAACATTTGCACATATTTATCTAAATTGCTATTTATTCCCATATTAATAAAATTTTTATCAAAATCCATACTTGTTATTACCTTGCATATATCCATATCAAAATATTTATTAAATAACTTTTTAAATTCATAACAATTATCCGATATATCCATAGTAATTACTTTGGATAAATAAGAGTGTATTTCTGAATCAGACTCTAATGTATTGTATATATCTTGAATCGTAGAGAGATTTTCAAAAAATAAAAATAAATTATAGGGAGTAATATTTGAAATATATATTTGTCTATTTAATTTTTCAATATCTTTTATGTGTTTCAACTTATCTCTCCATGTTTCCCATAAAGTGTCTTTTAATAAATACTCGGTTATATTATATTTTTCGGTTAATTTCTCTCTATTTACAGTTGGATGTAATAGTTGACTATTAAAATTTCTAACACCCATACTAGTTATACAATTATTTAATAGACTACTGATAGATGATAATTTCCCTTTATAATTCCCATCATTTATAATATTTAATTGTTTTAAACTGTGATTTGCAAGTGTCATTCTATCGCTATTATTTTCAATAAATGGTTCCTGGATCTTATTGACAAGATTTGGATTATGTTCGAATACAAAATTTAATAAAAAAACATAACTTTGAAGTGCATATGTAAATTCCATACTACTTTTAAAGAGAGATTCACTTACATTAAATGAAAAAAATTTATTAAGAAGTTCTTTTTGATATACTTGTTTTTCTGCATTTTTTACCTTGTTGTTACTGTTATTTAATATATGATACTTCTTACTGTCTAGCTTTGTAAATAATATAATATCATTTAATTTCTTTTCATCCATATTTGAAATGATGATAGTTTCTTTCGGATTATATGTTGATATAAATCTTTCCAATTCATCATATGATGTTGGATTATGTAAATTTTCTGTACATACTTCATAATAATTACTTTTACCAGTAAAATTATCTATATTTGACATTCCAATTATAATACTTCCAGCGGTATTTATCCGACTTTTACCATGACTTTCTATCCAGATACATGATAAATTATTTGATATATATTCACTACTCTCATTAAAAAAGGTTCCGGGAGAGAAAATATTCATTAAACTGCGTGTAGTATTATTTGTAGGGGCATCTTGTTTATATACAACTGCGGTATAACCATTATTTACCATCTTCTCCACATATTTTTCAAGTAATTGTGGTATGCGAGATGAAAATCCTAACATTAATACACTGTCTGTTTTTTTACCCGGTGCTAATTCAGCGAATCTTCTCAAATCTATTACTTGGGGTTCGATTATTTCACCACTATCCTTTTCTACCTTTGTATATATTTCAAAAAAGGATCCTACTTCCATTAATAATAATGTTTTCTCTCCTAATTTGCATCTATATTCATCTACTAATTTAAAATATTCTTTTAATAAAGCCATTATGCTAATAATATTGTTATTATCCTTTTAAATATATTTATTATTCTATTTCTCTCTATCATATACACCTACTTAAAAAAAAGCACTAATATATATAGATAAATCATCCTCGTTTTTACGCGAATGAACATCGCCATTTTTGGATTTCGGGAAATAAGAGGATCGTTTTTATGTAGGCAACCCTCCACTACATAGACGATTCATAAAGTTTGGAATGCATGAATTAATGTAGGGTCATCAAGGTAGTTGCCTTCATGTCAAGAGAAATAATATACTTAAAAAAATACGAAAACCATTTGATATATGTAGTAAAATTACTTTTTTCCAATTTTCTCATTTGTCATTTGACTTTTCAAAAAAACACACAATATTCTTGTGTTGAATTTTGATTTTTGGATTTAGAATTGAAAAAAAACGCAAAAAAGTGGTTTAGAGCATAATGCTCTCATTTTCATTTTAGAAAAAAAATATTTGTTATGACAAAAAAATTATATATATTTGTGAAATGATTTAGGGGATTTTTGTGTAAGTCTAATATATACTTCCAATGGCTGACATTTTGTCCCCAAAAATCCCCAAAAATTTTAATTGTGAATGTTGTAATTATATATGTAGCAACAAAAAGGATTTTAATAAACATTTAATGACACGCAAACATGAAAATACTTACAAAGGACTTACAAATGCTGACAAAAAATCCCCAAAAATCCCCAATTTTGAATGTGACTGTGGAAATACCTACAAACATAGACAAAGTTTGTATAAACATCAAAAGAATTGCTACACATATCAAGAAGAAAATATTCCTAATAAAATTCCTAGTAATAATGTAAGTATAAATACAGACATAGACAAAGAACTATTAGTAAAAATGCTTTTGAAGAATCAAGATGTAATGGAAAAAATGATGGAAATAATGCCTCAAATAGGAAATAATTCACATAATACAAATAGTCATAATATTACAAATAATCAATTTAATGTTAATATGTTTTTGAATGATCATTGCAAAAATGCTATGAATTTGACTGACTTTATTAATTCACTTCCTATCACAAATGAAACATATGATGACACTATTGAGAATGGTTTAACAAAAACTATAACTAATATGATGTTGAATGGGCTTAATGAATTAGATATATTAGAACGACCGATTCATTGTACCGATGCTAGTAGAAAAACACTTTATGTAAAAGATTCAGATAAATGGGAACGAGACAATGAATTATTACATATGGTAAATGCAATAAAAGAATTGTCATTAAAGCAAAGAACTATGATAAGTAAATGGAAAGACGCAAACCAAGGATGGGACACAGACGACATGTTACAATCTAAAATGACAAACTTGGTTTTTAATTCTATGACGCAAATAGAAACTGATGAAAAAGAAACGAGTAAAATTATTCGAACAATAAGCAAAAAAGTATATTTGGACAATGAAATTAAAAAAACATATATGTAATAAATAAAATATAGGATTTTAAAATTATTTTATTTATTTAAAAAATTATGCATTTTTATACTATCATTTGTATTATTTATTTCTCCAGCAAGAATAGATTGTTCATATAATGATCTTAATATATCATTTGGAGCATTAGATCCTATTTTAAGTAAATTTCTCTCATACAAATATTTTTTAACTTCGGATAGAGGCTTTTGTTTTAATAACCCATGTTCCTTTTTAATCTTTCTTCTAGTTTTATTATTTTTTATAAAAACAGATATACTCTTATCTTTTTTCCCCAACTTATATATCGATTTTTTTGTATTTCTAGTTTTTTTTTTAAATTTTTTATATGATTTTTTTAATTTTTTTAGTTCTTGTTGTCTATCATGAAACCGCGGCGACGACGATGTTTTTTTTAATGTTTTATTATGATATTCACGGTATGTAGGTTTATTACCTCCCTTTAAAACTCCATATGGTGCGTCAGGATTAATAACTGGAGCTGACGATTTGGATAATTGTATTTCAGGATGTGTAACATTAATAGCGGGTGTTGCATTAATATTGGGCGTTGTGGTCATTGGTTTATTTGTAATAGGCTGTATATGGTTATTATTAGTATTTGAAATTTTAATGATATTGCTGTTAGACGACGATTGATTGTTAAAATCGGTTGGTAAATCTATTGCGACTAATTGTGAAGAATCATTAAATGTAACATTAGGTATTTTTTTTTCGCCGCCACCGATAGGATTTTTAAAGGATTTATTCTTCTTCTTCTTCTTTTTTTTGTCATTATTTGATAATTTATTCAGATATTCTAACGAAGACATAAAATCATTGTGAAAGTCAGTATTTTCTTCAGTACTATCTTTAATTTCATCATTTATGGGTTGTTTTTTAATTTTGCTTTCTTGTTGGTGTTTTTTAATTTTTTCTAATAAATTTTTTTTAACCGCACTTGGTTTTATAATTCCCGTCGGTTTTTCTTTTTTCTTACGGGTTGTATTTTTTCGTGTTTTTTTACTACCACCATTCATTAATGCTTCGTTAAATAGAATTGTTTTTTTTTCACTCATGATATATTTTTAATTATAAAAAAATAATGTAAAAATATACTTAGCAATACAGAGTATGATATAATCGTTTTTTATCTTCAATTTCCTTCATTTTTTGTTGTGAATCACTCATTTCTTTAAATATAGTAAATCCCTTTTCTAAATCTTTATGAGTAATAAATGTTTTTTCTTCCTTTGGAAGACAGAAAACACGTCTACTGTGTGCTATTTTTACTTTTGAAAATAATGTTTCCATATCTCTACCAAAATAAGAAAAACAGTCTTTATTTTTATTGAACCATTCATCAGAAAACGGTTCCTTAATATTCCATCCACTATCTCTAATTTGCTTTTCAAAAATTAAACGGAGTTCTGAAGGAGAATATTCATCAATTTTAAACTTCCATGTGAATCTAGATTCCATACCAGGATTATAACTAAAAAAGCAATCCTTTAGTTCTTGATCATATCCAGCAATAATGCACATAAGGTCTTTTTTATGATCACTCAAAGCTTCATTAATAGTATCAATACTTTCTTTGGAGAAGGAATCCTTTTTTTCTTTATTTCCTAAAGCATAGGCTTCGTCAATAAATAATACACCTCCTATACATTCTTTAATAACCTCCTTTGTTTTCATAGCAGTTTGTCCTAAATATCCAGCTACTAGATCGTCTCTAGTAACTTTTTTGAAAACATTATTTTTTAGTATACCTAAATTACTAAATATTTTACCCATAATTTTTGCAACTTCAGTTTTACCAGTACCTGGTGGTCCAGAAATTACTGCATGCATGTAATCAGAATTATTAGGAGAAATATTATGTAAATCTTGAATAAAATAAATGATTTGATCAACGATATTTTCCTTGATTGATTTCATACCGATCATATTTTGTAATTCCAGTAATGTAGGTTTAATTTTATGTAAGGCGGTCATATTTACATTATATTCAACTGTGTCAAGTAAAGGATATTTATCACATAAACTAATTAAATCAATAAGATTATCAATAGATGCATCAATTAATATTTTCTCTCTAATAATAGTTTCTTCAAGTTGATCCAGTAGTTGATCATTATTATTTTCCAATTGTGGTAAATCATTCGGAATACCGGAGAAGAATGGTGTATTATATGCATTAAAAAAATCGACTTCACTTTGTTTTAAAAGAAATTTTAATAAAATATCCGTTTTATCTTGATCTATTTTAGGTTGATTATATTTTTTGTCAATATAGTGAATTAACTTATTATCACTATTAGATTTAGTCATTATATTAGAATCATCTTTCAATTTTAAATTATTTTTTTTAAATATACTATTACAATTAGAATTATCAGATGTATTGTATAATTTCAACGCTTTTTTTTCCTTAGAAGGATGTAACTGATTATTATTATCGTTTTTAATAAAAGAATCGTCTAATGAGAGAAAAACATTATTATTTGAAGAATCACGCATTTTTTTAGAACGATGATTTCTATGTTTATTGGATTTTGTATTGCGATTATTATTCATTTATATATATATATAAAATAATATCTTATTAAAAAATAAGATATTAAAAAATGAATTTAAAAATAAATTGATGTATAAATTAATCTAAAATATGATTCAAGAATTAAATATGACAACCCTAGAAAAGGAAGTTACTGAAAACCTTGGACGATATATAGAATCTCCATGGTCTATTATTGAATCGTATTTTAAAGATCAGCATTTGTCACAGTTGGTTAGACACCAATTGGAATCATATAATGATTTTGTAAATAATCAAATACAAAAAACAATAGATATGTTTAATCCAGTACAAATTTGCAGTGAAAATGATTATAATAAAGAGACTGATAAATATAGTTTGGAGATATATGTAACATTTGAAAATTTTCATTTATATCGACCACAAATTCATGAGAATAATGGTGCATCAAAACTAATGTTTCCTCAAGAAGCTCGATTAAGAAATTTTACATATGCATCTATGATGACAATTGATTTAAATATTAAATATATTATCAGAACTGGTGATAATCTAGAAAATAGTCAAACATTATATAAGAATTTGCCCGGAATCCATATTGGAAAACTACCTATTATGTTAAAATCGTCTGTATGTGTGTTGAATCAATATCAACATATTGATGAAAATGTAAGTGGTGAGTGTAAATTTGATGCTGGTGGATACTTTATTATTAATGGTAGTGAAAAAACCGTATTGGGACAAGAACGCGCTGCTGAGAACAGAGTATATTGTTTCAATGTAAGTAAAGGAAATAACAAATGGGGATGGATGGCGGAAATCAAATCTGTTCCAGATTTTAAATGTATTAGTCCTAAGCAAATTAGCATGATGATTACAAGTAAAAATACGGGATTTGGAACAAGTATATATATTCAAATTCCGAGATTAAAACAACCAGTACCATTGTTTATTCTATTTCGTGCATTGGGTGTATTATCTGACAAAGATATTTGTCAGAAGATCATTTTAAATGTAGATAATAGTAAATATAAGAAGATGAAATATGGACTACAAGCCAGTATTGTAGAGGCAAATAAGATACTAACACAAGAAGATGCAATCAAATATCTAATGAGTCATGCAATGTTTACGCCTATTAATATGGATAAAGAATCTGGTGCAAAGAAGAAGTATGAATTTACCATGGATATTTTAAATAATGATCTATTCCCTCATTGCCATAATATGAAACAAAAGATTTATTTCTTAGGATATATGACAAATAAGTTACTAAGATGTAGTTTTCAATGGATTAATACTGATGATAGAGATTCTTATTTAAATAAAAGAATTGATTTAACTGGTACACTATTAAATAATCTACTAAGAAATTATTTCAATAAATTAGTAAAAGATATGCAAAAACAAGTTATTAGAGAAATAAATAATGGTTCATGGAGATCGACTGAAGATTATGTTAATATTATTAACACAACAAATATTTATAAAATTGTAAAATCAACCACGATTGAGAACGGTTTAAAAAGAGCATTGTCAACAGGTGATTTTGGTATTAAAAATGTAAATAGTAATAAAGTTGGAGTTGCACAAGTTTTGAATAGACTTACATATATTTCTAGTCTAAGCCATTTGCGTCGTATTAACACGCCTATTGATAAGAGTGGTAAATTAATCCCTCCTCGTAAATTACACAATAGTTCGTGGGGATTTCTTTGTCCCGCAGAAACTCCTGAAGGTGCAAGTGTTGGTGTTGTAAAAAATTTAAGCTACATGAGTCATTTAACAATTCCTGGAAATAGCCTTCCAATTCATGAATATATTAAAGATTATATTACCGAATTAAATGATGATATATCAGCAAATGATTTGGATACAAAGGTAAAGGTCTTTATTAATGGCGCATGGATTGGTATGTCATATAATCCTTATACATTGTTCAAGGAATTTCAAGATAAAAAGCATAAGGGCATTATTAATATTTATACATCTATTATATTTGATTTTAAAAATAGAGAAATTAGAATATGTAACGATGCTGGCAGACTAATTAGACCAGTATTGCGAGTGAGGGATAATACTATTCTATTAAATAAAGACACTATTAATGGTATTAAAAGTGGTGATTTAGATTGGAATGATCTATTAACTGATTGTAAGATTGATGATTCAGTAATCGAATATATTGATCCAGAAGAACAGAGCTTTAGTATGATTGCTATGAAGCCTGAAGAAATATATAAAGAAAAACAATATATTTATAAATATACCCATTGTGAAATACATCCTAGTACTATTTTCGGTATTTTAGCATCGTGTATTCCATTTCCTGATAATAATCAGAGTCCTAGAAATACATACCAATCTGCCATGGGTAAGCAAGCCATGGGTATGTATGTAACAAATTATGATAGTAGAATGGACAAAACCGCATATGTATTAAGTTATCCCGCAAGACCATTAGTAGATACTAGATTGATGGGTATGGTTAAATTGGATAAGATTCCTGCAGGTTCTCCTGTAATTGTGGCTATTATGACACATACTGGATTTAATCAAGAGGATAGTTTATTATTCAATCAAGGCTCTATTGACAGAGGTTTATTTCAAGCAACTATTTATCATACAGAAAAAGATGAAGATAAAAAGATAAATGGTGATGAAGAGATTAGATGTAAACCAGATCCATCTAAGACTAAGGGTATGAAATTCGGAAATTATGATAAGATTACAAATAAAGGTATTATTCCTGAAAATACATTGCTAGAGAATAATGATGTAATTATTTCAAAAGTTGTACCAATTAAAGAAAATAGAAACGATCATACAAAGGTAATCAAATATGAGGATTTGAGTAGAACATATAGAACCAATGAAGAGTCTTATGTTGATAAAAACTTTGTCGATAGAAATGGAGATGGGTATAATTTCTGCAAAGTCAGAATTAGAACTGTACGAAGACCTGTTATTGGAGATAAATTTTCAAGCCGTCATGGTCAAAAAGGTACAATTGGTAATATTATCCCAGAATGTGATATGCCTTATACATCTTCCGGTGTTAAACCAGATATTATTATTAATCCTCATGCTATTCCTTCTAGAATGACTATTGGTCAATTAAAAGAAACATTGCTAGGTAAGGTTTTAGTTGAATTGGGATTATTTGGTGATGGAACATCATTTGGTGATTTATCAATTGATACTATTCGCAAAGAATTAACAAAAGTTGGTTATGAATCTAATGGTAATGAGTTAATGTATAATGGATTAACTGGTGAGCAGATTGAAACTAGTATATTCATTGGTCCTGTATTCTACCAAAGATTAAAACATATGGTTCGTGATAAACAACATAGTCGGTCCATTGGACCAATGGTAAATCTTACTAGACAACCTGCCGAAGGTAGAAGTCGCGATGGTGGTCTTCGATTTGGAGAAATGGAAAGAGATTGTATGGTTTCACATGGAGCTTCTAGATTTACTAGAGGAAGGTTATATGATGCGTCTGATAAATATCAAGTAAATGTATGTAAGAAATGTGGAATGATTTCTGCATATAATGATAAAAAACACATTCATCATTGTAAAACATGTGATAATAGAACTGATTTTAATTATGTAGAAATTCCATATGCATGCAAATTATTGTTTCAAGAATTACAGACAATGAATATCGCACCAAGAATTATGACTTAATTTACAAATATTTAGCCTATTATTAAATTATAATAATGTATAAAATTTTTTATATCTATACTTTATAAATGACAGGTTCATGTTTTAGTACATTATCATCAAATGATAAAAATAAATTAATAAACTATTTTAAGAAGACTGGTGATCATGTTATGGCTTCAACAATAGCAAGCGGCGGTGTGTTAAATCCTATTCAATGTAGAGTTGCTAAATTAGTATTGGCTAGTTTAAACAGGTCAAACACTTTAGGATTATGCTTTACTGGTGCATCTGGTATTGCCCCTAAGTTAGTAGGTGGAGGTTCTGGAAGCAGTGGTGGATCTGGAATGGAGGGAGGTTCAACCAGAGAGCGCAATAGAGCAATTTTAAGAGAAGCCTGGAATGGTACTGCTGCATGTAATAAAAATAATAAATTTTCTGCTACGCCTTTCAGAGCAGTTAATAATGCAGGCGATTTATTAAATAGACAAAACACAGCAAATGGTGGATCTAATCAAGTAAATACTGGAAGAATTAAATTAGCTGCTAATGGTTCAGCCAGAGTTTTAGGAGGAAGTATTTTTGCCGTAAATGATGGTACAGGCGTTCCTACTGCTAGTACAAATGTAAAATATGTGTATGATGGTTCAGATTACACAAGATTCAAAAAGCAACAATCTATTAATAGAAATTATAATGATTATGCATTTGGTGGTGCTGGTGGAAGCAATACATTTATTGCACTCAATCGTGTAAGACGATAAATAAATATTTTATATATTATCTATAATATATATAAAATGAGCGGATTAATGTTTACATATAAATATACTGGACCAGCAAGTCAAGGTATATTAATTAAAAATAAAGGTGATAATGCTGTACAAAATACTAAAATGGGAATGCCTCAAAAGTTTGGATCAGCTGCTGGTGACTCAATGTTTACAAATGCAAGATCAGCTTACAGTAAAGATGCAGGTGGCGGTATATTACTCAGTGGTAATTATGACTCCTCACAACATATTCATTTAAAGAAGTTAAACGCAATTGGTCAAGCATCTATGATGCAGACACCTGTATCATTTCAAGGTCTTGCAAAAAAAGCTGATCATTATAGAAATAGTGCTTTAGCAAGAGTTAGAGGAGGAGGAACTGTAGCACCAAAGAAGAAGGGTGCTATATTACCGGCTGGAACTGGTAGAACATCTAATTTTCAATATAAGTCTGGAGGAGGATCAAGATTAAGTCGTGCTGGAAATAGACAAATAATTGCATAATTTTTTTTTTGTTCGTAAAATATATAAGATGAACAAATTCCTAGTTGAGTTTTTAGGAACATTATTTTTCCTTTATGTTATTATTTCCACCGGAAATCCTTTAGCCATAGGTGCCGCACTAGCTATTGCTATTCTTGTAGGCGGTAAAATTTCTGGAGGAAATTTCAATCCTGCTGTATCTGTTATGATGGTTTCTGCTGGTAAATTACCCAAAAATGACTTAATACCATACATTCTTGCTCAAGTAGCTGGAGGTTTAGCCGCTTTAGAACTCTATAAACGCGTTAAACTTTAAAATAATTATAATATAATAATTTTCTGTAATTATATTATATAATGTCAACTGCTATGTCTATGAATACGTCACCAGGAACTCCTGTTAAAGCCTCAGATGCTCCTGTTAAAGCCTCAGATGCTCCTGTTAAGCCCCCAAAGAAGACCATGGGAGAACATCTTAAGTCTGTAACAGATGGATTCTCTAGTTTATTTGGATCACCTAAGAAATCTCCCCCCGCCTCCCCCGCTGTAGGGGGTAGATCCATGAAAAGAGGAAAGGGTAGATCCATGAGAAGAAATAGATCTAGATCTATGAGAAGATCTAAATCCATGAGAAAGGCTAAGTCCATGAAAAGAGGAAAGGCCATGAAAAGAGGAAAAGCCATGAAAAGAGGAAAGGCTAGATCTATGAAAAGAGGAAGATCAGCTTCTAGAAGATAAACAATTAGTCTATCGTATTTATGATAAATTAGTTTTAAGCAAATAATTTATAAATGAAACATTTTATTAATAAATTATTTTTAGAAACCATTGAAAAAACATTTCATGGCTTTGGATTTGGTGTAGGTATGTCTCTTGCATTTAATAAATTTAAAGGGGATGATTTCAAAAGAAAAATAGAAGGGAAATAACATTTTAGTTTTTCTCTTTAATTCTTTTCATGATATGGATTAACATATAAATTCCTACCATTCCTAAAGAAGCATAAAACAATTTTACAAGAATGTCATTAGGAGCATTTGCACAGGTTTTACCAGAGAACCCTTCTCTACATGGTTCTTTTGTAATTGGATTTCCATTACTAAAATTACATGGATTCATATTTTGTATATCTGTAACAGTTACATGTCTAGTTTCTCTACTAGAATTATTATCTACATCGATTGTTTCAAGTGTTATTTCTTGACAATCAGGTTGAGATCCGGACATAAACGCTTGAAATATTAACATCGGATTCATTGCAGACAAGTTACTTAATGTACCTGGAACTAATCCTTCAAATTCTGAAAAATTCATGCCTGATGCACCACTTATAAATGGAATAGAACCATCTGGAACATTATTAACATATACATATCTATCAACAACATCTCCAGAACTTTTATCTTTACATGTAGCAGCAGTCTTTAAAAAAAACTTATCACCTAATGGTCTTCCAGTTTTTGATGCACCACCACCACCGGTTACTAATAATTCAACATAATTAATTAATCCACCTACATCTTTTGCAATAGTTGATATACTACCATTTGTACTCATCCCCATTTGGCTAGGACTTTTTATTTGTTTCCAATATTCATAATCAGGTCCTAATATTGCTTCTTCTACACCTTTTGCATCATCTAAAACTTCTTCGAAAAAATTAGACATTTAATATATATATTAATCTTATATAAATTTATCAATAAATAAATCATTTTTAGTAATAATAATGAATTTACTACCAGTTATTTTTCTTTATTTACTATATATAATAACATGTCTAAACCCACAAATTTTACTTATTCAAATAATTTAATTTCTACAAGACAACCAATAGTACAAAGAGCCGGTTTTACTACAGGTAAATACGAAAATAATAATATACCAAAAGTAACATCTGGTATTGTGGCCGGAATGTCTAGACCAAATGTCAATCTGGGTAATTCGCCTATGACATCATCTGCTACAAATGAATCTAATGCAGAAGCCTTTGTCGGAAAAAATGCAAACGCAAATCGTAGAAGAGCTAATCCAATTAAACATTGGAGAAGACAATTACATGTAAATGGAAATAGTGGGACCTCCGCAACTTCTATTAGCGTTATGGAGAGACCAGGTGGATCAGTATTTAGGGGATATACAACGGATTCATCTGGATGTTTATGTCTTAAAGATGGTAATAATTTATACATTACTTTCGACAGTAAATATTTACAATCTACATCAATGACTGTCAAACCAGCTGCTAAGTCGCCAATTATTGCTGGTACTAATAATAATAAGTTATTAAATAATGGATTTATTCAAGTAGGAACCCCTGATGTAAGTGGAAGTTATCAAATCCAAACAGGCATCTATAATACAAAAGCTATGTGTTGCAGCGAAGAAAAAAAAAGTCGCAATAGAACAAGATCTTACACAAATATTAGTAGATCGTACTACAGTGACACAAAAGCTTATTTAAAAGCTAGATGCAATACATTTGAACAAAAACAATCTATTCATAAAATTAGTAACAATACATATAATAGTAAAACTATTTCTGAAAATAGCACACAATTTAACACTAATAATTGCACTAATCCATATCAAACAGGTAGATCATGTGATAATGTAACATATTATAATCCAAGTAATACACAATTCTCTACTCAAGGTGCGGTTGAAAGTAGTACTAGATTATTAAAACTGAATTACAATACTATTACTAAAAATGGAGCTGCTTTTAATTCTGCAAAAGCAAATCAATATGCTACAGCTGGTAAATATAGAGGCGAATCCGCTAGTACATATTTTGTTAAAGATAAATATACTTTGCCTATTAGATGGTCTAGAAATGGAAAAAAAGGACCTCTGTCATCTACTAAATTATGTAACAGTAAATGTGTTGGTAAAGGTCAGACCTTAGGTGGCTTTTGGGGATCAACTATTAATTAAAAAATTTTTAATATTTATAATTTTTTAATTTTATTAATCATTTTTATCAGAATTTGAATCTGTATCATTGTCACCTAGTGAATGTGTGTCAGTTTCAGTTAAATCTACTATATCATTGATTAGCTGTTCATTTCTAACAGCATTCACCTGATCAGTGACATCTTCAATTTCATCATCACTTACATAGGTAATATCCCTTTCTTCATCTTCATCTTCATCTTCATCTTCATCTTCATCTTCATCTTCATCTTCATCTTCATCTTCCTCATAATCACTATCATCCTCACTTACATATAAGAGATTATCATCTTCATCTTCCTCTTTAATAATGACATTATTGCTTGATGTCGCAAAATATGATTGGAATGTTTCTTTAAGGTATGCTCTAATATTTTTAATAAATAGTTGTACATTATTCTGAATATCTTTATAATTGTTAATATTAAAGCCAAATGGCTCCATAATTTCTTCTACATATTCAGAACCAGTAATTAGCCAATATGAAATGAGTAGAAATCCACTTGCTGCTACAATAAATGCGAGTGCAATTGCTGCAAAGATTCTATTTAAAATAAAACGACTAATATCTCTTGAAAAGTCTCTGTATTGCATATCTGCTGTTGCTTTCTGATTATATCTATCCATGTTGCTTGTTAATATAATTACAAACATAGTATTTATATAAGTTCAATTTTTTTTTAATTAGTATTTAAATTAAATACAAATTAAATATAAATTAAATTAAGAGAAAAAAGACATTAATCCGTCTTTTGTTCTAGGTCCTTCATAATTTTTTGTTTCTCCGTTCTCATCAATGACTAGTACGGTAGGGAATCCATTAATATTATATTTATTTAAGTCATCACCTGCATCATTCATTTCTACCTTTCTCATTTTAACAGGCCCTTTATATGAACTAACAAATTTATCCCATTCAGGAGTAAACCTTTTACAATGACCACAATTAGTCATGTGATAATAAGTACATGAACTAGGATTACCAAAGTTTTCTTTGTAAGATTTTTTAATAAAAATAACATGAATTAAAATAGCAATTACGAATATAATAGCAATTCTAACTAAAGTAGAAGATTTTTTCCATAATTTTGATGCAAAATTCATATATATAATAATTAGATTATTTTAATTTATAAAAATATTATTAGTAGATATAGTTTTATTGCAAGAGATATTAAATTTTTCACACCATTGAATACATTTAAATACATTATTTTTCTTCAAAGTTTCTAATTTCTCTATTTTATTATTAAACGATATTAAATTAATAGTAGAAGCTATATTTTCAATTTGTTGTTGTCCTAGAATAGCATTATATTCTTCAATCTTGTTTAAATAATAAAGATCGATATTAAAATCAAATATAGATGATATATATTCATTTTCATTTAATTTATGATATTGAGATATAATACTGTCTATAATATTATTATTATTTCCTTTGAAATATTTACACACAATATATTTTTCGGAATTAGCTAATCTACTAGTATTGGGTTTCATAATAAACACCTGTTTATACATACAAGATAATAAATATAATATATCACATGTAGTTTTTGAGAAAATATCAAATATTTTTAATATAAAATGACCATTAATTTTTTGCATAGAAATAGCAAAACTAACTTGCGCTATTAATAAATTAGTAGCCAATATTTCTTGTTTATTAAAATCATTTGAAAAATCAAATCCTCCATCTGCTGTAATAATATTCATAGAATTATTATGTTTTTCACGACAATATTTAAGATTATCAATATTTAATAAATCTCCATTTTTAGATGGGCCATATTCTATTTCAACATTTTTATGCGTTTCAAGAAAATGACTTGTTTTTTTCCAGCCAGGAACATTTGGATCTGTGGAATCAATTAATGTCATACCATAATATTTATCATTCGGATTTGATCTAATATTAGCCATTGCTTCTATAAATCCTCCGGGTCCTTCAGCTAGATGAAATGTATTAATATTAACACCTTTAAAATCATCATGTAGATGTAATAAATTAGATATTTCTATCATTTTATAATAAGATCTAGATAATGGTTTCATTTTACTAATAGAATGCTTGCTGTTTGGAATAATTGTATGAATAAACTCATATGGATTTGTATATTTTTTAATATGATCCCAACTCTCACTATTATCATCAATCTGTTTTTTAATATTATTTAAATATCCATTCAATGTTTTACTAATATATAATTTATTATTGCTGTTATTTGCTATGTTAATACTAATATTTTTTTTATGTATTTCAGGTAATAAAAAATAGCTCATATGATATATAATAAAATAAAATTATTTTTAGATTGTTTATCTTATTATATTTATTGATTTATTCTTTAGAATCTTTACTAATTTCTTTTAGTTTTAGCTTTCGCTTAATTTTTTTTACTGGTTTAATAGTTAAATCTTTTTCTTCTTCTTCTTCTGCTATTTCTTGTGCATGTTTAGATTCAATCATCTCCATTTTATCTTGTACCTTAGAGGAACTAACCATAGAGTTATACATAGCTCTAGAATCAATATTTCTCACTTTTTTATAAATGAAATAATTATTGTAGAATGAAATTTCCTTTTCTTTGGGGGTCATGTTAAACGCCTTACCATATAATTGTTTATTTTTAGGATTTTTTTTAATATCTTGTTCCATAATATTATATAATTGTTTAAACGATCCAACACTATCAATTAATCCAATTTCTTTGCATTCTTCTTGTGTTAATTTTGCAAATCCATAATTATCCATCATTCTATCCAAATAGTTAAAATTTACAAGATATTCTTCGAATTTTTTGTTTATAGTTTCTTGATATACATCAATAATATAGCCAAGAGATGTTTCATCATCTTCAAATTCATCATTAGTATAATTTTTTGTGATCTCCCATATTTTAGTCCCACTATTTGTAATTAATGTTTTACTATCACCTTCATTTATTTTTTTGAGTGAATTAAATATCTTAGTACCATCATAACAACCACCTATAAAATACCCATTGAGTTTCGTACATTCACTTAGATTTCTTAGAAATCCATTTAAGGTGCGTCTATCTTGAAAGAAATAATGTAATGCGAATTGACATGAACTAATATTAAAACCATCAGAAGCCACTCCATATTCTTTATAAACACCCATACCTAATTTTTCCTTATCTTTTGGCCCTTCTCCAAATACAGCCTTTGTTATTTGCTTACCTCGTTCAGTATCTATAGCAGAACCATCTTTAATATTATCTTCACTATTTCCGATTACAAATAACGCACTAGGCATATGCTTATATTCTTTTTTATAATTCAAGTATCGAGCACATGCACCTCTAATTCTATTTTCAATATTATCAGGCGAAATATCAATACCGAATACAAAGGATAATTTTGCTGTAATCCATTTAGTAAAATCTCCACCTTGTCCAACAGCATAATCAATGAGTATATCATTTCTTTTAGCGATTGATGTGATTAACATCTTTTTAACAAATAAATTATGAAAATCGCGCAATCCTTTAGTTTCGGATTTACCTGTAATTTTATTATAATATACTTCATCATTAACTATTTCATCGGGAATATCTTTACCAGATGTCAACATAGATGCTGTAACCGGATTATGAATAGATTTCCAGTTATTATTAGCGACATGATATGCATTACCAAAAACAGGCTTGCCCTTTTTATATGCCTCGGTTTTATCATATCTGACACGAATAGGAATCCACCTCCAACCCTTTTCTTTTGTCATATCATATTTAAACTCAACAATCATATTATCTGTAAACATCTCATTATCTTCTTCACTAAACATTTGTTTATTTTGGTTTAAATCATCCTTCAACATAACATTACATAAATATGCTTCAGGATCATCAGGATTAGAAGGATGAAATGGTACAGGCTTATATTCTTTTTCATTATCTCGGTTATATGACACACTAGGTAATTTACCATTAATTACATCACCACAAGGATTAATATAACCGTGTTCTTTCTCATTAAAACCTACTCTTAGAATTAATGTTTTATATTGAGATATTTTATCATAAGACAATGTATCAGTACCATCTTGGAATTTATTACCAATAAAGTCTTCGTTATTTGCATCTTTCTTTGTTGTAACTAGAAAGTCAATAGTATTGAATTCAGGTGGCTTCCATTTAAATGAGTTGTCCCAAGTAGATTTAAATTTTGGACCAGATTCTTGTGGTTTATTTGCACCAACACCTAAGTTAGATGGTGTAAAGATTAACCCATCAATATCATATTCAAGCGAAGACTCTTGTTCCAAAACTGTATTACAACATTGAAAGATGGATGTATTAATATTTTCAGCTTTAAAATTCTTATGTTGAATTCTGATAGGCGATAATCCAGAAGATGTAACGGATACAGGTTGTAAATTAGTTACAATATTAACTAGTAATGGTAATCTATATTTATTTAATATATCAGATTCTGCACTGTCTTCGTCTGGTATAAATGCATTATCTCTAACATCCTTTTTATTTATAATATAAACATCAAATGCTGCATATAAATTAATAAACTCTCCCTTTTTATTATGTAAAATATGTTCACCGTCTAAAACAGTTTCTCTCAGTTCAATAATTTTTGTAATTGCTCCAGTGAATTGAATATTTAAATTAGTGTCAATCAAATATATTTTACCGGATTTATTAATATAAAGTAGTTTTCTAGCACCATCAGCTTTATCAGTAACAGTATAATTCTTTCTAATATTAGCAAAATTAATATCATCATTTTCTGGAATAATATTTTCAATAAGTAATGTTTTAGAGTTAGGACCGATAAATGTCATAGAGTTAAGCCAAAGATTGGGTTTGTATTCTTTACCATAAATAAGCTTTAGATAATCAGTTCCTACATTTTTTATCTCACTGAAAGATACAGGATAATTAGTATTTTGAAGACCAGCTAATACAGTAATGATGCATTTTTTTAGCGATTTCATTAATTTACCAATAGTATCAAATTCTGTTCCCGAACCAACACTGCTATTAATGACTTCTAACTCAATTTCATATTTTTCATCACTATTTAATACATCGGCAGATTCAAATGAGTATTCTGGTTTTAAAACAGATTTCTTTTTACCCTTGTACATAATATTTTCAGTATGATTACTTTTGACAATACTTAAATCAATCATTACTGGATAATCGGGATGTGCAAAAGAGATTCTATTTAATAATCTGAATTTTTTCTTATTCTCGCCCCAATTTTCTTTAATATTAGTTGCAAAAGAACTATATGAAGAAATTTCCTTTTCTAATTGATACGATATACGAAGATTGTAATCATCAATATCAACCTTATAAAGTGGTCTCTTGTTAAATTCCATTTGAGGTGTAGTTTTTTGATTGAATTTTAGAGATGTAATATCATCAAGTGAATTAGTATTACAATATTTTTGTATGTTATGAATACCATTAACTTCTACACGAACATTAGAGTCTGTTGTTTTACCTTTCTTATTAATAAATTCAGTTTGGATTTTCAATGTATCGCTGGTTGTCATAATAGCAAATCCAGACGACTTTAATTTTTTAATAACATTTTCAAAATCGATTTTACTAATAGACTTTATACCTCTTGTACCAAAACGAATCTCAAGCTCTGGACTACCATTCATAGTATTTGTTACATTTTCTAAATATTGATTTGTAATATAATCAAACTGTTCTTGTGAATTTGATTCAGACATTGTATATATACATCTCTACAGATTATTTTATATTATTTCAATTTTAATTTAAAATAATCTTAATTATAATACAGTTAATATTTCTTGGTACATTTTTTGTTTATTCATATTATCGCAATTAATATTAATTTTTTTGCAAATTTCTTTCAAATCTGATATTTTGTAAGATGAAATTGCTTTAATTGGCTTTTCAATACTTTCCAACTTCCAAAAATGTTCTCTATAATAGTCAATATTATCCATGCTGATATTTTGCTTCAATCCATATTTATTATTTTTTTTTTCAATAGTGTAATAATTATTGTTTTCATTAGTTATAATTTCATAATATTTTTTATTATCAATGTAAAAAATGTTTATATCATAAAATATGCATAATATTTTAATACACGATAATGATATTTTGGGCTTATTTGCTAGTTCATCCTCGATTTTATTTCTACTTATTTTTGTAGTTTTAAAAATATCTTTCCTAGTACGCAATTTTTCGACCATTTCATATTTAGTTTCTTTTTCAGTTGTAAAGTAATTGTTAATCATTTCATATCTATCTAGATTATTTAAAATGATATAAAAAATCCAGAATAATTGATCGCGCTCTTTTGGATAATATGTGTTATTATGATCAATATTAATCTTATTTACCTTTTTATCGTTATTATCAGCATTATTTTTTGATCTTTTATTTTCATTATAATAACATGGTATTTTTGCAATATTTTTCATTGTCAGCATATTATTAGTAATATTATTTAAATATTCGTTATTAACAATCTGATCCGGCATTGATATAATTATTATTATTATTATCTTTATTATCTTTATTATTATCATTAAAAAAAGTATTGGTCAATTCGTTTTTTTGCTGTTCTATTTCAGTAAGACTTTCTTCTTGCTTACAAACATATTCTAAATATTTTTCAATATCACTAACAGTTTCGTCTTTAATACCAGTTAAATTAATAAAAATACCATTCTTATTTTCATTTAATGTACATGTGGAATCTTTTTTTAAGATTTTTAAGATTTCAATTTGATGAAATTTTGTTAGATTTTCAACATTCTCCTTCAGGGCATTTAGGTTTGTCATTATTATTATTAATAATAATGATAATCTGTTTAAGCATTTTGTATAACTAATTTTCCTGGCTTCTTTTTATATTTTTCCTGCTTATCGCTTCTAGATTCTATTAATTCGCCAATTACACTAACATGCTCGTCATTTAATTCGAATCGTTGTCCAATAACCTTAATATTAATATCATCACCTTGTTTAACATCGATAAATAGTTTGTTATTGTAATGATGATCTCTGCTAATATATATAATAACAGGAGATATGTCTTCACTACTTACAACAGCTCTAATACCAGCTTGAGTAATATTTTCGGCTTTACATTTAATATGCATACCTTCTACTGGACAACATACCATACATTCAAATACTACTTCAAACATAATTTTGTCTTCAAAAAGCAAACCACTAGAGTATGATAAAATTTTAGTTGAATCGGGTTTAATAAATCCTTCAATAGAACATTTACCTTCTATTTCCTTCTTAACTCTCTGCTCTAACTTTTCTTTTATTGTGTTTCCAACTAAATTATAATTAATATATATCTTTCTAGTTAATAAATTTAACATATATACACCTATATCTTTGCGTTTTTTTCTAGCATCTTTTTTTGCAACACTTGAAGGGTCCATAATATCCTAATATATATTAATACTATAATCTTTAATTTAAATCAATTTTTTATTTAATAATTAAAATTATTATATTAGAAGGATAATTTTTCTATGTTATTAATTAAGGCTTCATCTGGTGATAAAAACCATTTCTTATTATCCTCTTTTATAGATTCATAATATCTTAATACAAATTCTTGCATAATACAGAATTCTGTTTTGTTTCTACCCTTTGTATTTTCAGAAGTATATTTATTCGAAGAAGATAATATATTGTTTAATAATTTCAATGAATCAGATTTACCTGATTGATCACATCTAGCTCCTTTACTTCGTTTATCCTCCATATTTTTCACTTTAAAAATATTATATTCATTTTTAAAAGACCCAACAAACCCGACATATTTATTAAAGTCGCTAATTGATATAATAAGATCTTTTAAATTATCTTTTAAATCAATGTAATCTTCTTGCTCTCCTATTTTCCATTCTTTATCATCTTTAACAATTAATACTTGTTTATTGTTTTTTGGAACAATAATACCATTAATGTCTTTATTTGTCATTATACGAGATTGATAATATGATTTTAATCTAGTTTCATCGGCATTTAAGTTTTCAGTAAAGAATATATAATTTAATACTAATAATGTTTTATCAAATGTTAAATATTCCAAAATATGTTCAACTATAAACTTTTTATATAACTCACTATTAATATTGAAGTTTGTTTCTAAATATTTGGTATGATGTAACATTGCGGCATACTTATACCAATTATCCTCTCCTCTTTCAACTGAATTTATTTTTTCGTTAGAAATTTTAATTTGGTCCAATATATCAACAATTTCTCTAGGTTTTCTAGTATCATCTGAACCATCAACAATATTTTGTTTTATTTCTAATGGTTTTTCATATTCTATAAGTGGAAATGATACTTGTTCATGTTTATAGTCGATGGGATTTCTTCTATCAAATACACTGATGCTTTCATTATTCAATTCTATCGGTTGAAATAGATAATATTGCTCAATATTTACTAAATGTCCTAATCTACCGAATCTATCCGATATAAATTCGTTCTGATCTGTAATTAATATTTCCAATGCAGCATTAATTTGCACTAATGGATAATCTTTTACAACATTTATTTCACTAATTAATATGTCTTTTTTGAAAAAGAATCGTTTCTTAAACAAGTCACGAATGCGTTGTATAATCTTATCAGTATTTATTAATATAAATGATTCATCGTATGTATCCAATTTTATATCACTTTCTTCTATTTTTTTATATGGCTTGCATTTAAAATTACATGTTTCCATGTAATCACATGAAACTGTATTTGGTTTATCACCGATTGGAAAATCTATAACAATGCGATTAGATAATTCTTGTTTTACAATAGTATTCATACTTTCTTCAGTAAAGTTTGTTTGATCAATATTTAAAATACAATCAACTGATGATTCTTTTAATATTCTACTAACCCGACCAATTTGCACAGCTTTCATTTCTGCTAATCTATAAATATATAAATCCACTGCTTCATCATCATTATTATCAAATAATGTTCCATATAAAAATATTTCCACATTGCGTTGTTTAAAAGGCAACAATTTGTGACTACATGTTCTAACGGCTCTTCCGATAATTTGCTCTATTAGGCTTAAATTATACCAAGGCTCTAATATATGAACTTGTCTTAAATTTTTATAATCAATACCTTCTGAACCAGTCATAGAAATTAATACTACTTTGATTTTTTCACCGTTTTTATTATTTTCATCAGTTAAATTTTTTAAATCAAATACTTTATCGGGTGATAAAGCTTTATCACCAGTAATCATTGTGTAGGTTGCAGGTTTGAAATTTTCAGGATTTTCCATATTGCTTTTAGATACTAATGTTTCTGAATCTATAACATCAACTGGTGGTGTTTTAAATAAATTGGGTGTTTTTGTACCAAATCGTCTAAATCCAATTTCTTCTAATGCTAATGCTATAGGAATTAAACCACCATCAATAAATTGACTATATACTAATACTATACCAGTCGAATTGAGAATATTATCAACAATGCCTTTAATCTTTGCACTGTAATTTCCAATTTTATCAGGAGAAAATATTCGCCCATATTTTTCAGATTTATATTCAAAGTTCTTTCTAGTAGGTGGATTAGTTGTTTCAGTATACTTCATAGTTTTTCGCAAACCTTCGCTTCCTAACAATATTTTCCCATCCACTTTCTTACCATCATCGAAATCAGAATTAGGGTATACCATATTTAATGCTTGAAGAGGTTTTTGAAGTACGGTATATCCAAATGAATCAAGTGAGTCAAATATAGATGTACCATCTTTATTTTTTTTCGACTTATCTTTTATTTCATTCAGTATATATTCATATCCCTTTTCTTGATATGAACCACAAATATTAACATAAACATCTAAATGTTCCAATGGTTGTATAATAGCTTTTCCGTTTAATTGTTTTCTTGGATAAGTTAATTCCTTAAATGTATTTTTGAGAGAAAATAAGGAAGGGAATATTCTATATGGAAATGTATATGGATTTTCACCCCTTACAAATGATACATATCCTGTGGCCTTTCTTCTAATTATTTCTTCACCGATATTTGTTCCATCGGGAGCAATAAGTAGATTACCGTCTTTATCAAAAATGTCAGATAATTCGATTGTAGATCTACGGTCATTCATATTCATTACATTCAATAACCAAACAATTTCCTTATAACTGTTATACATTGGTGTTGCAGAGAGAAATAACAACCGTAAATTGTCAACATATTTCACTAATTTAAATAATTCATTTGTAATTCTTTTATCTTGTTTTTCATCGCCAATTCTAATATTGTGAACTTCATCAATAATAATTAATCGATTGTTAAAATTTTTTTTTAGTTTTTTTACCATTTCCTTTTTACTTAATTCTTTACCATCGTCTGTTGATTTTTTAACAATATAATTTGCAAATTCAATATATCCTAAAAATAAATATGCATTATTAATGATACGATTTATTTGTTTAATGACTTTCTCTCTACTTAACCCTTTCATATTCATAGGATTAATTTCCTTTAAATATTTATTTCCAGTACAAGCTGTTAAATTCCATAAGCCATCAACTAATTTTAATTTTCTATCATCAAATAGCTGTAATTTAAAATTATCTTGAACATTGGGAGATGCAACAACAATTATGCGTTGTGTAATACCTAATTGTTTTAAGTATGTTCTCATTTCTTCAGATACACTAATTGCACTACATGTTTTACCAGTTCCTAAACCATGGTATAATAGAAGGCTATTATATGGTGTCTGAAAACTTAAAAAATTTCTAACAAATATTTGATGTGGTGCTAATTCAAAATCAGATTGACATAATTTATTAGCTTGTTCTTCAATATCATAAATAGTACCATCATATTTATTGTCATTAAACTCTTTTTTTTGAGAAATTTTAATATTAAATGCTGGATCATCTAATGATGGATATAAAGAGTCATATGTACCTTCATTATCAGATATGATTTTTCTAGATAATAATTCTTTTTTATTTAAAAAAGTATTATAAGATTTATCATCTTGTAAAAAATCTATCTTTTCAAATTCATCATTAAAAACTGTTTCAATATTGTCTTCGGTTAATTCTGGAATATTCCTTGTAATATTTAACTTCCTAGGTTTCTTTTTTGTTTTTTCCATAATACTTATATATTATCAATATAATCTATATCGTTGTAATACATTATTGACATTATTTAAAATGGTTATTTTTTCTAAATTATAAGGTCTGATCTTCTTTAAACAATCATCTACTGAAAACCATTGTAAATCACTTATTTCAGTTTCTTGATAATTATTACTAATTTTAATATTAGAATCAATATAGCCTAAAAAATATTTATGTTTGTATGATTTCATATTAGATCCTGTAAATATCTCTTCATATGGAATAATATTTTGAATTAGTTTCACATTAGAACGTAAATATCCGGTTTCTTCTTCAAATTCTCGCAATGCACAATTTAAATCTTTTTCTTGATAGTTGCGTCTTCCTTTAGGAAATCCCCATTCAGTTTCTTCCCATGTACTATCACTTGTATTAATAATTTTTTCTAAATCATATGATTCTCTATTTTCAATACCTTCTTTTAATAAGTCAAACTTTTCTTTAGATATTTTTTCTTCTCCTCTATATTGAATACCAACTTGTTCTCCCCATAAATGTTTCCACAATTCATCAAATGTAGATACTTTTATTAATTCTTTTTCGCTATTTGACATCTCATTAAAAATATTTATCAAATATTCATAATTATTTATGGGATATTTCCCTCTCATGAATTCTACAAAGCCTAGACTATGTTTTCGTCTAATTAATAAATATTGTAAATTATTTTCAAACATTCTAAACACAATTATTCCTATACTTGTAATTGGATGTTTACAATTATGAAATGCATGTCCTGTTTTACCACAATTATTACAAAAGTTAAATGATTTATTATTATTCATAGTTCGTTATATGTTTATTTAGTTATCTTTTTATATTGTTTCATTTTAATGACAGAAAAATCTTTTGATCCAGAAGTATGGGGTCCACATTATTGGTTTTTTTTAATGACATTAGCTGTGTCATACCCACTTAAAGCCAATGAAACTACCAAAAAAAAATATTATGACTTTATAATTAATTTACCACTTTTTATACCTCATCCTAAAATTGGTAATAATTTTAGTGCATTAATCGACAAATATCCAGTATCACCGTATTTAGAAGGAAAAGATTCTTTTTTAAAATGGGTTCATTTCATTCATAATAAAATTAATATTGAAATAGGAAAGGACGAAAAAACATTAACTGAAGCATTAGACATATATTATGAATTATATAAACCAAAGGAAATTATTATACGCGAACAGGTTAAATATAGAAAAAAATTATTATTTGGGGGCGTAACTATAATATTACTTTTAGGTAGTTATTATTTATATAAAAAATAATTCTCTCTACAATATAAGTATTATTCATGAAAAATAAAAGAACTATTAAAAAGTATAATAAATCTAGAAGTAGATTAGGCGGTGAAGCAATTGCATCTGGGGGTTTTGGATGTATATTTAAACCTGCGTTAAAATGTAAAACAAAAAAATCTAGAATTAATGGTGTCAGTAAAATGTCTATTAAAGATAATGGAGTACAAGAAATGCAGGAAATTAATAATATTAAGCAACGATTAAAATCTATTAAACATTATAATGACTATTATTTGTTAGATATTGAAATGTGTGCTCCTGATAAATTAACTACTGATGATCTCGATAAATTCGATGAAAAATGTTATGCATTAACCAGACATAATATTAATGAGAAAAATGTAAATAGTAAGCTAAATGATTTAACTATTTTAAATATGCAAGATGCGGGTATTGATTTAAAAGATTGGCTGGTTGTTGATAATAGCATTAGTAAAGACAAAATTTTTTTATTAAATGACCTAATTGTCAAATTATTAAAAAATGGTATTCGACCTATGAATGAAGCGGGTGTTATACATAATGATTTAAAAGACAGAAATATTATGGTTGATTCTCATAAGAATATTCGTGTAATTGATTGGGGCTTGTCTGGTGTAGTAAATAATAATAAAATACCCAAGGAAATAATGAATAGACCTCTTCAATTTAATACACCATTTTCATCTATGCTTCTCTCTGATGAATTTAAATTAAATTATGATATATTTTTACAATCTGTCAAGGATAAAACTATTATATTTAATAGAATGAACATTAGAAATTATGTAATAAATGAATATTTAATTAAATTAGCCAGATATTATGGATATTATGATGATAATGTTGAAATTTTTAATATACTTTTTAAACCAAGTATAAGTGAAGAAACATTTTTATCTGAATCAAAAAGAGATGATTTAATTGAATATGGATATTATTTGTATTATTTATCTAATTATATAACCGATATATTAGTAAGATATACAAATGATAAATTAGAATTTAATAGAGATAAATATTTTATGAATGCATATTTATTTAATAGTGATATTTTTGGATTAATGACAGTTTATTATAATTTTTTCGAGGTAAAATTTGAAAACATAGATTTACCAGAATCGGTTAAAAAAATATATCTAAATCGTATTAGAACAGTTATTGTAGAACATATATTCTCTAATGGTGCTGATAAAATAAACTTAAATAAATTGATTACTGATATAAAAGATCTCTCTAAATTTTTAAGAAGTAATGTTAAATATTCCACAAAATCATTATCGCAACACACTAGTAAACATAATAGGTCGAGATCAATATTCAGATCTAAATCCAAATCTAGATCCAATTCTAGATCCAGATCCAATTCTAGATCCAGATCCAATTCTAGATCCAAGTCTAAACTTGAAGTGGATTTAAATGCTGTTGTTAGTAAAACAAGTAAACTATAATATGAATAAAAAAACCTTTATTAATATTATATGAAACTAGAACTATTAATTTTAGCAATAACTGGATTTTTTATAGCAAATACT